>OIZF01000418.1_pt1 | contig 29506 bp, 33 predicted proteins | sample 1588471 | NCBI WGS metagenome assembly OIZF01 (sample SAMN03283279) | human gut metagenome | biome: human-associated habitat; material: feces | host: Homo sapiens | place: Peru | collected 2012
TGCTGTTGATGGTGGTTGTATATCTTGGAGATTATATCCGAATGATTTTACCGATGAATCTGTTGCTGTTGTGGATAGTAGGTGTTGGTGTACTGCTTGTTGCTGGAATATATGTGGTTGAATGTAACAAATATCGTTATTAAGGGAGTGCGGCTCGTCTAATTTTGGGCAGCCTTGCCCAGTAGTAGAGCTATGCTTTTTTACTTGATGAAACTCATGGGTATTATTTGATATTTTCTTTGTACTGCTCAAAGTCGGTCATGGAAACGCCCCTCTCTTGAATAACAGTAAAGGACGGCAGCGCTTTTTGCTGTCGCCCCTTGATTACCCATTTGCGAAACCGGGCGGGGCAGTCAACGGCGGGCGAAGCCCGTTCATCTTGACCGCCCGCTGCTCCGGCTGGGTTTGCTGTTGTTCTTACCAATGTCGTATTTTTACATCTTATCTCGCATATATCTGATGTTTTTGATAAATAATTTTTCCCACAACAGCTAACAAAATTGCAAGTGTTAAATATGCAATCGGAGCAATCTGATAATTTGTAAAATATTTCCCAAAAACACTAATGAGCCGATTATCCCATAATTCCCATGCTACCAACAGATTTGTTGGTAGTAAATCATATATTTGTGAAGCGATTCGGAATTGATACGGTATATCTATCATCATTGTTAAAATCATAGTTCCAACTGGAATAGCCATAACAGCGACACTATTTTTCAATAGTTCAGATAAAACCATAATTGTACTGGAATACAATACAGATATTGCAACAAAAGTAAGAAGGAAGATTAGAATTGATTCTCCTACACTTACCGCCCATGATGACATCGGAAACGCAATCTGTAAGGCTGCATGAAAGCCATCCGCACCATACACGAATATGCTTGAAAGTGCCGTTGTTCCAAAAAACAGAATTGCTGATGTTATACCAAATGTTATCCCGGCAAGAATCTTTGCAAAATATAATCTTGTTTTTCCGTACTGACTGCACAGGATGATAGCGTCAGTTTTTCTTAAATGCTCTATTGAAAATGTACTGGAAAGGCAGATTGCAAGAAACAAAAACAGAATATAATTTACGGTATAGGCATATGTCCATATATTGCTCCATCCATCCGTATATTCATATACAAACGGCTTCTGAATTAGAAGCTCTTTGCTTGCCCAATAAGTGTTTTCTTCCTCTGTCAGCTTTTGGTCTGTGTTGCTTTGGGAAATTTCCTTTTCCCGTGTTGCATATAATTCATCAGAACTTATGTCTAATGTCAAGTCCCTATCATTTATAATCTGCTGCACATATGAGTGAATTGGTGCGTACTTTCCCGTAAAAACATTTTCGTTATCTTCATAACTTCCGGAAAATACACTGACCTGCTCGCCCTGTGGCGATGAGTGATTGATTATCTCACCATTTTCTCTGTTTCGATATTCGACCTGCATTTCTCTAAGCAAAGTATCGTCAATTACTCTTCCAGAAAAGCTTTTTGCATTGTTCTTATTGATTTTCATGGCTTCGTATCCACTTACCGCAGTTTCACCATAATAGGTAGAAGTAGATACTAAATCGCTAAACCCTAAAAAGAGACATAGTATCAACATGATTATCCCGGTAATCCATACAATTTTCCTCTTTGCAATTTTTTTAAGTTCATAAACATATAATGTACTTATCTTATTCATGTCCATCCTCCTGAAACTGTTTCAGATAAAATTGTTCAAGGTCACCTGATTTATCTGTCCATTTTCCTTGATAAATCATTTGTCCATCTTTCATCATCAGAACATCATCTGCAATGTGTTCAATATCAGATACAATATGCGTAGACAGAAGCACAATACAGTCCTTTCCCAAATCATCAATCAGATTACGAAATCGAACATGCTCTTTAGGGTCAAGCCCTGCTGTCGGTTCATCCAGCACAAGTAGCTTTGGCTCATTGAGAAGTGCTTGTGCAATACCTAACCTTTGCTTCATACCGCCGGAATAAGTCTTGATTTTCTTCTTCGCTACATCCTGCAAAGACACCAACTGTAATAGTTCGACTGCCCGCCGCTTTGCCTGCGGTTTTGCAATTCCTTTTAGTGCCGCCATGTATAAAAGAAAATCCTGTCCTGTAAACTCCGGGTAGTATCCAAAATCCTGCGGTAGATAGCCGAGGACAGCTCGATAATTTTCTTCACAAACATCTACACCATCAAAAGTGATTGTGCCGCTGGTGGGCTTCAAAATGCCGCAAATCATTCGCATAAGGGTAGTCTTTCCAGCTCCATTTGCCCCCAGCAAACCATAGACACCTTTTTCAAGTTTTATTGAAATGCGGTCAACTGCAATTTTGTTCTTATATTGCTTTGACAGTCTATCAATTATAAGTTCCATGCTAATTCCTCCGTTTGTTTTACCATCTGATAACATTGGTTTGTTGTTCCAATTCCGAAAAGTATGAAAGCTGCAATCCACCAAATAAAGCTTTGTCCTGCATAGAATGTCGGGAACGACTGGTAACCCAAAAGATTTCCTGCGCTGACAGCTACCGCAATTCCGGCGCAAAGATAGGTTGCTTCTTTCCCATGAACCTTACGAACTGCCCATAATCCGCCAAAGGTAGTGAGTAGGTAGGGACAAGCCATGTAGACACCCGTTTGCAAAATACTGGCTTCATTGTTCATATAAGCAAAAGGAACCAGCAGACCGAACAGGGCAAGATTAGCTACACCAAGAATACCCAATCTTGCAAGTACCACACTTTTTAGCGAGAACTGGGTAGATAATTCAAATTCAGCCATACCATAAGTTTCGGATCGTCCGCTTTCAGTAAGGACGGACAACGCCAGCAGCGGCATAAATGCAGAAATACACCAAAGCATATCAAGTTCCCAATATTCCGCACCGATTAACGCAACCGTAAAAATCAGGACTGATACCCCCAAAACCCATTTGCTGATATACGCAATCTGTGTTCCGACAAACTGAAAAATATTGATTGACGGTTTTTGAATACTGCGAAGAAACTCCTTCTTCCGGGTAGGTGCGGGAGCTTCAAAGCTCTCTTTCAATGCGTTTTTCAATTCTTTGTTCATGTGAAGTCCTCCTTTCCAAGTTTTCCTTTCAGATTTTTTATTGCCTGTGAAACTCTGCGATAGACAGCAAATCTTGAGATGCCGTACAGCTTACAGATAACAGAAACAGGAACTTCATTCACATAGCGAAGTAACAATAACTCTCTGTCAGCTTCATCAAGTTCCGCTAAAGCCATTCTCACGGAAACCCGTGTTATCATGTCATCTTCTGCATTACTGTCAACAACTTCCTCGTTCAAGAGTTCCATTTTGCGTTTGCGGTATTCGTCAACACAAAGATTACGGGCGATGGTATATAAGTATTGCATTGCTTTCCCTGTGTTCACATAATCACTGCTTTCAAGAAATCGAAGAAAGGTTTCTTGAGTAATATCTTCTGCTATTTCCCGCTGATTGACTTTGAAATAGCAGTAGCGATATATTTTGTCATATTGTTCTTCTAAATCCATGGACACTCTCAAAACCTCCTCTCACTATGTATAACGGTTTAGGCACATCGAATGTGCGGCTGTTCTGAAATAATTGTAACATATTTTTTCAAGTACCTCTTTTTGCTACGGAATAGCGGTGGGGCTGCTGCCTTTGTTTGTATTTATGTTACTGCTTCTTTATTAACCATGAGCATTCTGGGCAAAGTTTAAGCCGCAGATCTTTACGGCCTGCGGCTTATATAAGTTTATAGCCTTATAAAAACGTCATTGGAGAGGGATTGACAGCAACTTTTAATGCTGTCAATTCTGCATAAATCAATCTCATTTTTATCTGTCCTTTCTGCTGAGAATTATCTAATATGTCATTTTATCCATAGATGCCCGAATTTTGTATAGTTCTTATATTATCCCTTAGAAAGTCAAACTCATGTTTCCCTGTTGATTCACATGGGATTCACTGTGCTTGCCATAGCAGAGCGTATGGGGCATGAAGCAGAGAAAATCACATTGAAATATGCACATCTGTTTCCAACTGTTCAGACGGAAATGGCTGAAAAGCTGGATATGGAACGCATGAAAAAGGAGGATGAGTAGATGGACAGAAAACTTGACAACAGGGGCAGATGGAGAAACAAAACGGTAGCTTTCCGGGTATCTGAGGAAGAAGCAAAGCAGATTGATGTGTGTGTCCGGCTTTCGGGACTGACCAAGCAGGACTATATTGTGAGAAGGCTGATGTGCCGGGACATTGTAGTGCAGGGCAATCCGAGAGTGTATAAGGCACTGAAAAATCAGATGGCAGAGCTTTATGAGGAGTTGAAAAGGATTGAGCAGTTTTCAGAGGAAAATGAGGAATTGCTTTATACCTTGCAGTTAGTTGCAGAGACACTGAATGGAATGAAGGAGGATGAGGATTGATGACAAAAGAAAAAATGACTGCTCCGGTAGCATCTGTTGGCGCAGATGGGGAACAGCCATTAAATAATAAAATAACCAACCAAAGTATAGCAGATTTGCCCGTTAAGGGCAATCTGCAAGCCACAAATAATGCAGAAAATGTAGCAAAATCAGCAAATAAAAAGAATCCGGATGAACTGGAAACCGTTTCCATGATGGAATTATATGATACAGCTTATCCACCGAAGCTGCCGATTGTGGACGGACTTTTGTATAACGGAACGTATCTCTTTGTAGGTTCTCCGAAAATTGGGAAATCATTCTTTATGGCACAGATCGGGTATCACATCAGCAAAGGACTTCCCTTATGGGGATTTCCGGTAAGACAGGGAACTGTCCTGTATCTGGCACTGGAAGATGATTATGCAAGGTTACAGAAACGGTTATCGCAGATGTTTGGAATGGAAGGCAGTGAGAATTTTTATTTTGCTACAAAGTCAAAATCATTAAACGCCGGACTGGAGCAGCAACTTGTACAGTTTGTAACAGAGCATAAGGATGCAAGGCTCATTATCATTGATACGCTCCAGAAAGTCCGAGAAGTTGGCGGAGATAAATTCAGTTATGCCAGTGACTATGAGATTGTGACGAAGTTGAAAGCGTTCAGTGACCATTATGGCATCTGCTTTCTGGTGGTGCATCACACAAGGAAAATGGAATCCTCGGACAGCTTTGACATGATTTCCGGCACGAATGGACTGCTGGGAGCTGCGGATGGGGCATTTGTCATGCAGAAAGAAAAGCGGACAGATAACAAGGCAGTTTTGGAAGTAGCAGGACGTGACCAGCAGGATCAGAAGCTGTGGCTGAATTTCAACCGGGAGAGATGTGTCTGGGAGCTGACCAAGACAGAAACAGAACTCTGGAAAGAGCCAGAAGATCCACTACTTGAAAAAATCAAAGAACTGATAACAGCAGAACAGCCGGAATGGACGGGAACAGCAACCGAACTGACAGAGTTTCTGCAAGTGGAGATGCAGCCGAATGCTTTGTCACGAAAACTGAATGTCAGTCTGGAACGTCTGCTGATAGAATATGGAATCCAGTATAGATCAGAGCGTGGACATGAGGGCAGACGAATTTATCTGACCTATATGGGAAGCCAGCGTGACGATATGTGACGATGGTGACGGTAATTTATATAGCGTGCCGGTAGTGAAAACATCGTCACTATCGTCACGACCGTCACGGAAAGGATGGGATAAGATGAAAAATGTGCAAATATCACAGGAATTATTCATGCAGTTACTTCGGTTTCATTTAATGGAGGATGTAGGTTACGAGAGCGAAATCAAGCAGGAACTGGAGAAAAAGCTGGACAAGATGGTAATGCGTGACCTGTATGGAAAGTTTAAAACTGCTCCGACAGAGGAAGAACGGGAACGAGCGAGAAAAGAATATCTGAACAGGCGAGGAGTGCCGGAGAGTTTTCGTTGGTAATTTCTTCCTTGATGGTAAGAACAGGAGCGTGGCACGCCCCTGTATAGAGCGGACAAGGAGAAAACTGGAAAGGAGAAGCACACAATGAGAGAAGGAAGATTAGGTTACAACTGTGAAAATGGCAGATACGGCTTGCTGTCCATGGATTTGTGGGTAGATACAGGATTTCACTGTGGAGAGTGTATGGAAGTTCTCGTGGATGATAAGTGGGTAAAAACCAGAATGGAGATGAATCCTGCAATGGAATGGTATCTTGTGGGAACACCGTATTGCGGCGATTTGGAGTATGTCCGGGCAAGAATACCAGAGTGATTCAGAATGAAAAACAGCCCGGATACGGGCATATAAAAATGGGCGGATACGCCCAAGATGAAAAGCATAAGCCCGGCAGCTACGGCTGACAAAAGCACTTACCAAAGCCCTCGGCGTTTGAGAGCGAAATACACCCATCGCACAAATCTGACGATTTATGCTCAGCGTATTTCGCCCTGCCGGGAGCTTAAATGCCGGATACGGCAATGAGTTCGTAAACGGATGCCTAAGCATCCACTCACAAAAAATATGGCAGAATTTACTTTGCCGAAGAAAGAGGAGGGAGTGCCTATCGTAAGAAATTCATTTATTCAAATGACAAAATTAAGTAACGTAAAAGGTCGAATCACTTATATATCCAGTCATGCAAAGCAGGAAAATCTCTATGCTGTTTATGAGACTACGGAGCGAAAATTCTGGCGGGAACTTGCCAAATGCAATCAGGAAGAATTTGTAAAAAGCGGAACAGAAGGGAAATGTATCGAAGCCAGAGAACTGATTATTGCCTTGCCGGAAAGTTTCGTGGAGTACCAGCCGGATATGCTGCTGAAGCTGTTTACAGAGCATTTCAAGCAGAATTATGGAACAGAGTGTATATCGGCATTGCACCACAATAAAAGGAAAACGAATTATCATATTCATTTGATCTTTTCGGAACGGAAATTATTGGATGAACCGATCATCAAGATTGCCAGCCGGAATAGGTTCTATGATAAAAATGGAAAGCATGTCCGTACTAAGAAAGAGATACTTGGGGAAGATGGTCAGATTCGGGAAGGTTGCTATATTGTGAAGAAGGGCGAGGTTTACGAGAAGCGAATATTTACCGTTAAGGATGAGTACTTTAAAAGCAATGCGTTTTTGGAAGAAGTGAAGCATTCCTATACAGATTTGATGAATCTGTATGTGAAGGACGATAAACAAAAGCTGCAAGTCTTTGAGCGTGGCGGTATTTATCTTGCAACTAAGAAAATCGGAAAGAATAATCCTAAAGCACAAGAGATTGAATCAGATAATCAGAAACGACAGGAGTGGAACCGGACAGTTGATGTGGCACTAATCAGTGGTGTGTCGGAGCCACATATTTTGGAAGTGAAACGTAAACAGATTTCGGAGCCGATTAAGGGTGCTATTTCACAGATTGGGAGAAAACCAAGATTATTTGCAGGATTCGTTACAGTGGCGATTGCTGCACTGGAGCTGATGATTGAGTCAGTTCTTATGAAAAAGTACAAGGAAGTGTCTGTCCAGAAAGAAGAAATAAATCAGACAGATGAAGATATAATGCTTGAGAAAACAGCAACACAAGTGTCAGATACAGAAAATACCCAAGCAGACGCACATGAGTCGATGCCAAAAGCACCGGAACAGGAAAAACCAGAGACAAAGCAATCGGAAATGACAAGGATGGCATCGAAATACCCAAGATTCTTCAAGGTTTATAATGAACTGGAACAGCAGAATACGGTAATCTACAAGAAAGAACAGCAGCGTACCGCTAAGAAAAAAGAACTGTCGGAAGTTAAAGGCTGGTTCAAGGGCAGAAAGAAAAAGGAATTACAGAAAGAAATCACAGAACTGACAAGCCAGATTAGAGACATGAAAGATTATCTTCCGAAGATCGTACAGCGAGTTGGATACCGGAATGTGCAGGAGTTTTTGAAAGACTTCCAGATTGCAAAGTCTGAGTACAGCCAGTATCAGAAAGTGATCGCACAGTGGAAACAGGAAAACGGAAAAGAGCCGGAACAGCAGCCACATGGTGTCAGAGCAAAACTGGCGGCAAACAGAAAGAAAATAGAGCAGGAACAGAAAAATACACAGCGTACCCGAAGCCAGAGTAAAGACCGAGGGGCAAGATAGGAGGAAGAATTCATGGAGAAACACATCATGGGAGAAAATGGAATCAGCTACTCGCTTGGAGAGGACGGTCTGTATTATCCAGACCTGTACCTCCCGGAGGAGACGAGGTATCCAATTGGAAAGTATGGAATGATGCGGAGAACGTATCTGAAAGAGCATCGGAAGAGCCTGTATCTGGAACTGGTGCTTTCCGGGAAGTTAAATGAGCATTTGTATCAGATTGACGAAGAGTGTCATCAGATGATGGACAGACTGGTGGAACAGATGAAAGAGCAGCAGAGAGTGACAGAAGAATTGAAAATGCAGGATCAGATGGCATGGGTTAGGCGAATGAATAATATTCGGGCTTGTGCGGAGGAATTTGTGCTGAAAAAGTTTGTTTATGGATAAGAATGAATAAAAATAAATTCACTATACAACAAGGGCAAAAAGTTCGTTAAAGAATTTTTTGCCCTTTATTCATAGTAAGAATCTTATTTACAGATTTTTTCTGATAGACTTTTTTTAATACAGATATTTACCATCTGCCATCATATTCATAGTAGTCGGTTCCCGTTGAATATTTATGCTTGGAGTCTAAGTAGTAAGTAGTGTGTGTCGCTTCCCTGATGACAACAGTCATTGGATATAATTTGCTCATCATCCAATTATCAACTACATGATAGTAAGCATAATCAGAACCTTTTTTAAAGAATTCAGCGGCAATGGCACCAATAGCTGCTCCTACTTTTCCGCCAAGAGCTGCACCGAGCACAGCACTAATAGCTGAAACAGTCATATTGTATATGAATGAACTACCATCCCATACTTTTGTTACCCATTCGCCAGTGCCTGGATCAGTATATGCCCTATAAACACTGGATTGGTTAGTATCCATAGATGTATTAACAGATTCAACAACAGCAAATGTATCTATTTGTGAAGTTTTTGAAATTCCTTGTGAATCAGTAGTTGTCAAATGACAGTCGCCGTTAGGTTGAATATCAAGTACCTGAGATTTATCTTCTACATAATTACCATCAGCATTCATTACATAGGTTGTAGAATTTACGTTCATAAAATCAGCATCAGCATTTTCGACCACTTTATATTGTTTTCCATTTTCGAGATAAGTGTAAACTAAATGATTATCTCCGGGTGTACCTTCAAGAAAAGTGAGTTCAGTGCGTATATTTGTTGAACTATTTGTTGCTGTGGCTTCAACATTTGCAGCATGTACAATATTGCCTGAAAATAGCGAAAATATCATAATCATAGTTAAAGTGGCAGAGATTAATTGTTTAATTTTCATCGACATAAAAATTCCTCCATTTTAGCATGTGTAATTAATTGAATCAAACAGCTTCCTTTTATTGGTGTAGTGTATCCATGGGATTCGCCTCCTCTCCAAAATACACGTTTAAAAAGTATCCAAACAATAGATTGTTTCAAAATATTATATAATTTTGAAGGCTATGATTTCGAAACATCATCATCTAATCGTGCTCCGCAATTATGACAAATACTTTGGGAAGACCATTTAAAATTTAATAATTTTTTGCAGTGCGGACATCGTAAAAAGGTAAATCCAAAAATAATGTCAATAATTATAAGAAATATAGATACATAAATCATTTCTTTGTGAATTGAATTAAAAAGGGGAATGTTTGAAGCAAAAACAATTATTACTACTAACAGCGCAATAGCATTAAGTATTTGTCTGCATTTCTTTAGATTCATTAAGTACACCTCCGTGTATTATAATTTTTTTATAATACCATACAGGTGTAAAATCTAATAACGTGATAACGTAAAAATGTGTAAAAAAACAAGTAAAATTATTTTTCATAAGTTAAATTAGTATGGTGTTCATGATAGAATGGTTTGGCAACATACAACAAAAATATTGACACCATATACGATACCATATATAATAAATGCAGGAGGTATAAAGAATGTCAAAATGGGATAAACTGATAACACGTATATGCAATTTATCGAAAGACCTCCGGTTTGATGAGCTGCGGAAAGTATTGGAAAGCTACGGATATGAAATGAATGCACCGAGAAGCGGAAGCAGTCATTATACATTCAGAAAACAAGGCTGTATGCCAATTACAATACCAAAGCATGAACCGATTAAGAAAGTATATGTGGAAATGGTAAGGCAGATTGTAGAAAGTGAGGCGAAGAATGATGAAGACGCTGAATGATTACATGGCAATGTCCTATCGTATGGAAATTGTAGAAGATAAAGATGAAGGCGGATTTGTGGTTTCTTATCCGGATTTGCCTGGCTGTATTACCTGTGGAGAGACTGTGGAAAGTGCGGTTGCGAATGCACTGGATGCGAAAAGGGCATGGCTGGAAGCTGCATTGGAAGATGGTGTGGAGATTCATGAGCCGGACAGTTTGGAGGATTATTCCGGTCAGTTTAAGTTGAGAATCCCCCGGAGCCTGCACCGATCACTGGCAGAACATTCGCAGAGAGAGGGAATCAGCATGAATCAGTATTGCGTATACCTTCTTTCTAAAAATGATGCGGCGTACTCAAAATAATGGTTGCGGAATAGTTTTAGTACCGCTATAATGGAGTGGCAACATATTGGCAACAGAGAATCAGTGAGCCAGAATAATATATGTAACAGAGATAAAATATCGGCTGGAAAGTTATAAAACTTAAACAAAACTGTTTGAGAAGAACGATGATGAAGCCGAGTTTGAGTAGCGGATTAAATTGCGAAAAAGCCCATAAATAAAGGCTTTGCGGGCTGTCTGGATGTTCCAGTGGAGTGCAAATGGAGTTAAAAAATATTTTTTTGCGTTGTTTTCATTTCGGAGTTATTTGAGATTTTCGCAAAAAGTAGCTATGCTCAGAAAATATAATTAGTGTGAATATGAAGAACAGTTTGTTTTGATGGAAATATTTTCCGTCAGGGCAGACTGTTTTTTTATACCCTTTTTTCAATGATATTAACTCCATGGTTCAGCGATAACATATATGGAAACTGTGAAATTAAAATAATTTGCAAAATTTCGGAAAATGATGTCCGATTTTGTATCTGCCAGTACAGAGTATATGAAGGGATAAATATTCAAAACACAGGAGGTACTAATTATGCAGAACAAATTATTTTTAAAGGTGGCCGATATATGTGAACTTCTTGAAGTAAAACAGACATCGGCTTATGAGATCATCGGAAATCTGAACAAGGAACTGGAAGAACAGGGCTATCTGACGCTTAGAGGAAAAGTTCCGACAAAGTATTTTGTGAAGCGTTTCTATGGTGTGGAAGATACTTGTGAGATTCCACAGGAAGAGTTCAATGCTTTTCTGGAGACAGTAAGTGATAAGCCGGAAACAAGAATGTCGTTTCTTTTGTTGTACTGGACCGGAATGCGTATCGGTGAACAGTTGGTTATTCCAGTCTATTTAAATGAGAAAATTGTTTTGGATATGTTAGCTATAATTGAAGATGGCTTTTCTAAGGTTAGTGAGGTAAGTACTTCTTATGAAAGTGCAGATAAAATCAATACCAAAATAGAAACTGGATTTTCTACGAAAAACATTTTGGAGAAATTGTTAAAAATCCAGCTGAATGCACATATAAATGGGGATTCTATGGAGAGTGACAGAGAAAGTTCTAAAAGTGAAAAAGTTCATACAAATGTTTCACTATTTTCGAAATTTCGAGTGGCTTTAACAAATAATAATTTATTATTTTGCAAAGCTGGAAATGAAATAAATATTAAAGAATGCATTACGGGAGATTTTATTGTGGAAAATGAGAATGTAACGTTAGTATTATCTGCACAGGAAAAATATTTATCCAACGATAATATATCTGAATTACTTGGTGGTCGATTTAAAGTTTTAGGAAAAATAATAAAGATATGTCATGATGAAAATGAAAAAATCGATCTACTTAGGAAAACCAGTTTGGGAATATTAGATTCTGAGAGTAAAAAAGAATTTTTATCAGCTTTCAATAGTCCGGAGTTGGTAGCGTTTAATCTTCCTAAATTAAGAACGGAAATCTCAGGTCCGGCATTTATCGTTATTCCGATTGTAATCTATGTATAGTGTGATGATGTGTTAACATTCTTCTAAGAATAATCTGATAACAGATGTTCAGGTAATTGATATTATTGGAAAACAGGTATCAAAGAAAATCAAAATGTATAATATTTCCCATGCAAAAAGCATAGTATTAAGGTTCGGTTGGCGAATTCGAATATTTTTGTGTATGTAGCATATAATTTTAATGGATAGTTCTATTGACTTTCCGCTTTGTACTTGGTAGTATATTAGTACAAAGAAAGTTTACCACTGACCGATATGTGGTATATAAATGGTCGGGTTGAAAGTTTACCGCTGACCGATATGCGGTATATAAGTGGTTGGGTTGTAAGTTTAGTCCTTCGCCGAAAGGCGGGGGACTTTTTCCATATTTCCACAGAGAGGATGGAGCGAATGAAGAAAACAGGATTTTATATCATAAAGGACAGATTTTTTGAAGATATGCCTGATCCATATCTCAAGGGGAATAAAGCAGGCAATAGACCACATTATTATTGTTTTGAAGATAATACTACAGGAATTTATTGGATGATACCGCTTTCTAGTAGAATAGATAAGTTTCGGAAAATAATAGAGAAGAAGGAACAAGCGGGAAAACCTTGTGATATTCTGCATATTGTGAAATTGGATGATAGTCGAGAAAGTGTATTTTTAATACAAGATATGTTTCCGATTACAGAAGAATACATAGAACGAGAGTACACGATTGCCGGAAATCATTTGATGTTGACCAGTGAACATATGGCAAAGGTAATCGAACAAAAAGCAAGAAAAGTGTTGGGAATGTTAAAGCGTGGTGTGAAGTTCATGCCGACACAGCCGGATGTACTATCAATATTGGAGCAATTAAAGCAGAAAAAATAGTTTTATCTGGCTCTATTTTGGCTCTAATAATTTGGTACGAGAAAAATACCAGATAAAATTCAGAGAATATGAATACAAAACAACACAAATGTGTACTGAAAAGTACCTAGATTATCCTATCCGCACGCGAGTTTGAATAATAAAAATTTGATATGGGTTATTTTAGATGACAGGCAGTCTACGGGATTGCCTGTCGTTTTTCTACTATGTTATATTTCAAGGAAATAGACATGGAATTTTGTTATCAACGTAAAAATTTAACTGTGAATTTATTTGGAAGATGGTGTGTGATATACTTGTAGCACAAGTGTGAAGTATGGTTGAAAAATAACATGCGAGGGGTGAAGAGAAATATGAAGAATATGAAAATAGATGCCAATGGAACAGAAATCACAGTGATGGGCGATGTTGTTAATGAAGATGCTTACATTTCACTCACTGATATTGCAAAATATAAAAATCCAGACAATGCTTTTATTTATCTAATAGCTCATAAGGAGAGATAGAAAGATGCAAATATTTGTTGATGCAGATGCGTGTCCAGTAGTAGGTATCGTTGAAAAAATTGCAAAAGAGCATAATGTTCCGTTAACATTGCTGTGTGATACGAATCATGTCCTGTCATCAGATTATAGTGAAGTTATTGTTGTTGGTGCAGGAGCAGATGCAGTAGATTATAAACTGATCAGTATCTGCCATAAAGGAGATATTGTCGTATCACAGGACTACGGTGTAGCTGCAATGGCGCTGGGAAAAGGTGCTTATGCCATTCATCAATCGGGCAAATGGTACACGAATGACAATATTGATCAGATGCTCATGGAACGTCATTTGAATAAAAAAGCCAGAAGAAGTTCCCACAAAAATCATATTAAAGGACCGAAGAAACGGACAAATGAAGATGATGAAAGATTTGCACAGTCTTTTGAAAAAATGCTTTTGATGGTTCGGGAGAAATTTGAACGAGAAAGAAGAAAAGAGGTTAACCGATGTCACGGAAAAACCATAAGATGATAGATGGGAGACTACTGCAAACGAATAAGAAGTATTCCCAGTTAAAGATAAAGCAGAAAGAAAAGATTGCGGAATGGATGTTTCAGGCAACCAGAGATTATTATATGAAAAAATATACTTTTCCGAATGACAAACATCTGGAAGAAGTGGTGGATTCTGTTTATGAAAAAATCGAAGATGCAGAAATCTGGATTCCATATGGAGAGGTCTTCAAGCATTATAAATCCAAACGATCGGATATCAACAAACGTGTCAGAAAATCTCTGAATGAAAAAGAAGAGAGTCGGATTGAGAAGGCCTGTTTTATGAATATGTGTATGATTCAGGATGATAAAGGAAATGTGCTGGCTCTGGATAAAGTAAATGATAGCTATACCGGTACGACTTTTCCAGGCGGTCACGTAGAAGCAAATGAGATTTTCCAGAAATCTATGATTCGGGAAGTCTGGGAAGAAACAGGACTTATGATTGAAGCACCGAAGCTTGGAGGATTATATCATTGGCATAAGGGCGGAGTGCATTATGTCATTACCCTGTACAAAGCGGATAAGTTTACCGGAGTATTGAAGAGTTCTGAGGAAGGAAATGTTTATTGGATTCCGCTGGAAGAGTTAAAAACAAGAGAACTTGCTACAGGTATGGAACACGTTTTGCAGATTTTGGAATCGGAGCAGGTGGATGAGTGCTATATGCATCTGGAAGCAGATGGATATGTGGGAAATTTGTATTAAAGAATTTTATGAGAAATGGCTGTCTGATCATTGGAGAAAAGACAGTCATTCTTTATAAGATACATCATTCATCTATTCTGTTTTAATAATAAATTCTTAAAAATTAATCATGATAATAATGTGATGATATCACAGAAAATAAATGAAGTTCAGATTATAATAAAGCTATCAAAGAAAAAACAAGGAGGGCTGTAAAATGTCTGCTACTAATATCAATAAAAATAATTTTCAAAATGAAATAATGAATTCCGAGAAAACTGTTCTTTTGGATTTTTGGGCTCCTTGGTGTGCCCCTTGCCGCATGTTGGCTCCTGTCGTAGAGGAGATTGCGAGTGAACGTGCAGATATCAAAGTTGGAAAAATCAATATAGATGAGCAGTCTGAACTAGCAAATAAGTTCGGTATTATGAGTATTCCGACTTTAGTTGTCATGAAAAATGGAAAGATTATTCAGCAGGTTTCCGGGGTAAGACCTAAGAATGCAATTTTAGAAATGCTTTAATGAGGAAAGGTGGAAAAAAGATGAAGGTAATAATCGTAGGCGGTGTAGCCGGAGGAGCTACAGCCGCAGCAAGAATACGTAGACTGGATGAATATGCAGAAATAACGGTATTTGAAAAATCAGGATATATATCCTATGCGAATTGTGGGCTTCCATATTATATTGGAGATGTGATCACAGATCCAGAAGAACTTACACTACAGACACCCGAAAGTTTTTTTAAACGTTTCCGTATTAATATGAAAATTCATCATGAAGTTATCTCCATACATCCGGAACGTAAAACTGTTTCAGTGAAGAATTTAGAAAACGGTGAAGTATTTGAAGAAAATTACGATAAACTTATTCTCTCTCCGGGCGCTAAACCTACACAGCCAAAGATTCCTGGAGTAGGCATTGATAAACTTTTTACACTTCGTACAGTAGAAGATACTTTTCGGATAAAGGAATATATAAATAAGAATCATCCAAAATCGGCTGTATTGGCAGGTGGCGGTTTTATTGGTCTGGAACTGGCAGAAAATTTGAAGGAGCTTGGCATGGATGTTACAATTGTTCAACGACCTAAGCAGCTGATGAATCCTTTTGATCCAGATATGGCATCCATGATCCATAATGAAATGAGAAAGCATGGAATAAAACTGGTATTGGGCTATACAGTAGAAGGATTTAAAGAAAAAGATAATGGAGTGGAGGTTCTATTGAAAGATAATCCATCCATTCAGGCAGATATGGTAGTGCTGGCAATTGGAGTTACACCAGACACAGCATTAGCAAAAGAAGCTGGTCTGGAACTTGGTATCAAGGAAAGTATTGTAGTGAATGACAGAATGGAAACCTCTGTACCGGATATTTATGCTGCAGGTGATGCAGTTCAGGTAAAACATTATGTTACGGGTGATGATGCGCTGATCTCTTTGGCCGGACCAGCCAATAAACAGGGAAGGATCATCGCTGATAATATTTGTGGCGGTGATAGCCGTTATCTGGGCAGTCAGGGAAGCTCCGTTATCAAAGTGTTTGATATGACAGCAGCCACTACAGGTATCAATGAAACCAATGCCAAAAAGTCAGGATTAGATATAGATACAGTAATTCTTTCTCCTATGAGTCATGCCGGTTACTATCCTGGTGGAAAAGTGATGACCATGAAGGTGGTTTTTGAAAAGGAGACTTATCGCTTGCTTGGTGCTCAGATTATTGGATATGAAGGCGTTGATAAACGTATTGATGTGCTGGCAACAGCAATCCATGCAGGGCTGAAGGCAACTCAGCTGAAAGATCTGGATCTCGCATATGCACCGCCTTATTCTTCTGCCAAGGATCCTGTAAATATGGCAGGATTTATGATAGACAATATAGCAAAAGGTACCTTAAAACAATGGCATCTGGAAGATATGGATAAGATTTCTAAAGATAAAAGTGTTGTATTGCTGGATGTGAGAACGGTAGATGAATTTAGTAGGGGCCATATTAATGGATTTAAAAATATTCCTGTAGATGAACTGCGAGAACGAATCAATGAAATTGAGAAAGGAAAGCCTGTGTATCTGATATGCCAAAGTGGTCTGCGTAGTTATATTGCGAGCCGCATTCTGGAAGGAAATGGATATGAAACATACAACTTTTCCGGCGGATTCCGCTTCTATGATGCAGTGGTTAATGACCGTGCGCTGATTGAAAGGGCATATACATGTGGCATGGATTATTAGAAATAAACAAAATATTTTTATAATTTTTTCGGAGTATAAAAAGATCCCCCATTTATTAGAATGACTTTCATAATTCTGATAAATGGAGGATTTTTTACATGTTATAGAAAAACAGTTTTATGATTTTTGTAGTGTTTCCAGTCTTTTCGAATCAAGGATTGTGATTTTGCCGCGTGAGCAGAATCCTTCATGATGCCCTTATAGATTTCAGCAGGGATGATCCAAAGATCAGTATCTTTTTCTGCTTCAATGGTTACTTCAAATTGAATGGATCGTATGATACATGAGGCGGATAAAAGACACATATCCATATCGAACAGACGGTAGAGTGTAATCTCCCGTCCTTCATCTGAAAGTATGTAAGTTCGAAGCTGCCCGGATTTAACCAGTAATAATCCAGTACAATCCAGGTTTCCGTTGTGAATGACTGTTCCTTTTTTTACATGCTGTGTGATTAAATTATCTGAAATTAGTTTTTTTTGTGCTGTATTTAACTCATTCCATACTGGAAAATAATTTTCGAAGCCCATAACAGTTATCTCCTTTATGAACATAGTATATTTACTTTTTTGAAAGGAGTCAATCGGATAATTGGAAAGAAGGTGATGATCAAGATCCAAATCCCGCCGAAATAACCAGTAACACACAGTGGTCCATCAATTATAATAACACTGATCTGACTGCTGAGGTTGTTCTTCGACGGAACTGGGATGATGTTGTAACATACGACCTGAATACGAATAAGTTAGAAGTTTAGGATGAATAATGGAAATGCACTGCTAAATTATAATTCAAATTCATCCAAATCATTCGGGACATAGAGGGTTCCATGGTAATACATGGAGCCTTCTTTTGTATACAGTTCTTTCCGGTTCTTTAGTGTGTCATCTTCGGTGTGATACAGGATCAAGTTCCGGATATGTAGGGTTTCAGCCAGTTCACAGGCATCCTTTACCGTGGAATGATGCTTCTTATATGGCTGGTATTTGTCAGCTTGTCCATAGAGGCAGAATGCTTCATGAAGAAGCCATTTACTGTCTTTGGCATATGTTTCTTCACAAGGGTTAAATGGTTCATCACCGCAGCAGGTTAATTTTTCCCCATTGCCCAGATTCATGGAAAAGCCAAATTGCTTTGCTTTAGTAGACTGAATATCAAAAAAAGTTACTTTATGTTTTAGAATGTCTTTTTCTTCTCCGTCTTTTACTTTAATCATATGGATCTGTTTGCCAATGGCAGCGCAGTGTTTCTTCTGAAGGAGCAATTCTGCTATGGAGTGCAGGATATGAATGACCTCTTCATGGCCATAAATATTCAGTTCCCGTTCCAGACCTTTTTCTGCAATATTCTGACCAAACAGACGCATAATCCAGACAATTCCCATAATATGGTCTATGTGCTTATGTGTAACAAAGATATCTGTGATTTCCCGCCAGTCGATATTTGCATTTTTTAACTGCTTCATAATAGTGTTGCCACCGCCACCATCAACCAGAAAATAGTGACCATCATTTTCAATAGCAAAACAGGTATTGTAGCATTTTGTGACCATGGCATTGCCGGTACCTAAAATAGTAAGCTTCATGATGTGTGCCTCGCTTTCAGTAGAAATTTGGTTCTATTTTAGCAAATATATGCAGGACTGTATAGTATTTGAAAGACTTAATTGGTTGTATACGAAATGGAATTTAGGATGGAAAATTGAAATCGAATTTCAAGACAAATATTGTAGTCAGTAGTATTGAGGTAGTGTTCAGAAGTAATGACGAAAGTGTGCTTTGTTAATGGAAGAAGTTAAAGACATATGTCAAAAACGTTATTGACATATGCCCTTAATGGAGCTAATATATAGGAAAAGCAAGAGAGGAATAGCTTATGCCAAGACCAGTAAAGTGCAGAAAAGTCTGCCATTTTCCGGATGTTTTAGAATTTTCCCCGGTAGATGATAATAAAAAAACTCCGCCCATTATTTTGACGATAGATGAGTACGAAACAATCCGTCTTTTGGACAAAGAAGGTTATAGTCAGGAACAGTGTGCAGTATTTATGCAGATTGCAAGAACAACAGTTCAGCGAATTTACGAGAGTGCCAGGAAGAAAATTGCAGATGCACTTATTGGTGGATATCCACTCAGAATCGAAGGTGGAGATTTTAAAATTTGTGATGGTCAGAGCAGCAACTGTAGTTTTGGAGGCTGTTACAAACAGGAAATTTACAAAAAATATGCAGAAGAAAAAGGAGAAGGTATCATGAGAATAGCAGTAACATATGAAAATGGACAGATTTTTCAGCATTTTGGACACACAGAAGCATTTAAGATTTATGATGTAGAGGATGGAAAAGTAGTACATTCAGAAGTAGTAGATACGAATGGAAGCGGACATGGCGCATTGGCAGGAGTTCTTAATGCATTGAACGCAGACGTTTTGATCTGTGGCGGAATCGGAGGCGGTGCACAGACAGCGTTGGCGGCAGCTGGAATTAAGCTTTTTGGAGGTGTTTCAGGGGATGCAGATGAGGCAGTAAATGCACTTATCAATGAAACACTTGATTACAACCCAGAGGTAAAATGTTCTCATCATGAGCACAACCACGAGGAAGGACATGCATGTGGTGAGCATGGATGTGGAAGTCACAGCTGTCATTAAGAAAAATAGAAAATATTCAAGTCGAGCAGCCGCGACACTTGGCGCGTGATTCTGGTCAGCGTAAGCTGACACATTCTTTACAGAATCACTGCGCATCCTCGCGGAGCGTTTATCTCAGTCGGAGATTGGACTCCCACTGAGACAAATTTGCTGTTACTCACCACCTAAAAGAGGTGGGAGTCTTCTCGACTGAGATAATATAAAAGGATGTGTTAAGGTAATGGAGAAGTTACCATAGCACATCCTTTTGTGTTACTTTTCTATTTCCTCACTTGCTGAAACCATGGGACGGAACATATAATTAAGAATGAAAACTAAATGATAAGGAGGCCTCTATGAATAAAGATAAAAGAGTTCAGAGCAAACACGCACAAAAAGAACCAATTAAAAGAAACAAGTTTCACAAATATGTTCCATCAATTTTGCTATTTCTGCTATTTGAGATAGTGGCAGTTACACTGTGGCTTGTTAAGGATAATCTATTTTATCTATTAAATTTCAGTTACATAGGAGGCTGCCTTGGGTTAGGAACAGTACTATTTACTGCCGGAAAACGGTATGCCAGGCATTTCGTACAATTGGCGGTGGGAAGCTATATGCTGTTGTATCTCGGTGTGATTTCCCATGAAAATATGCAGATTGAGGGATTCTGGTACTATCTATTCCTTGGCGTTTTTGAAGCGGCAACCATACATTATGCAGTGGCGAAAATATTTGGCCCACTGTTTTTTGGGCGCGGTTGGTGTGGTTATGCTTGCTGGACAGCTATGGTGCTGGATTTTCTACCTTACAAACAGCCGCAAAAGCCACGAAAAGAGAAGCTTGGTTTTCTTCGTTATGTGATGTTTGTATTGTCATTAGTGTTAGTATCCGGTTTGATGCTGATAAAAATTGCACATCTGGAACAAATTATGTTTTGGATGTTTATCGTAGGAAATATGCTTTATTACATCTTGGGTATTGGACTGGCATTTGTATTCAAGGATAATCGTGCATTCTGCAAATATCTGTGTCCTGTCACGGTATTCCTCAAGCCGATGAGCTATTTTTCATTTTTACGTGTCCATTGTGACGAGAGTAAATGTATTCATTGTGACAAATGCTTGCGCGTCTGCCCTATGAACGTGGAAGTTAATAAAGAATCCCGTAAGCGGAAAAACGGAACGGAATGCATTCTTTGTTATGAATGCACGAAAGCTTGCCCAACAAAGGCGCTGCACTAGGGAAAAACAATTTGTAAGCGAGTGATTTTGTGTCTGTAGATTATGAAGTTAATATAGTCCATACGATGTCAGGAGAAATCCTGGCATCATTTTTATTTAAAATGAAGCGCTTACTTTAAAACGAAGCTTTGAAAACAAAATATATAAAATTTTTATATATCTATTGACACCCAACAGCTTCGGAGGTATATTATATATAAAAATTATATATATAAATATTTTATATATACGTAGGAGGTGATTCGATGTATTTTCCAGTATCAGCATTACTGATTGAATACATAATCCTGACAGTGGTAGAAAGCAAGGATTCTTATGGATATGAGATTAGCCAGACAGTAAAGAAAGCGGCTGACATTAAAGAATCCACACTGTATCCAATATTGAAGAAACTTCAGAAGGCAGGATATCTGACCACTTATTCGCAGGAGTATCAGGGAAGAAAGAGAAAATACTACTCGATTACAGAGGAAGGAAAAGCGCAGATTATATATCTGAGCAATGAATGGAAAGTCTATAAAGATACAGTAGATGGAATTATCGAAGGGAGGATAAGAGGTTGAGCAGGGAAGAATATTTGAATCAATTACATAAATATCTTCGGAAACTTCCGAGACAGGATTATGAAGATGCGATGGAATATTTTACAGAGTATTTTCAGGAAACAGATGAGGAAGGCGCAGCAGAATTGATGAAGGAGCTGGGAACACCGAAGGAGGCTGCCCGAGAACTGATGGCAAATCTTTTGGATAAAAAGATTGAAGAACATCAAAATTATGAGACAGATGGACAGACTAGAGCAGAAAAGAAAGGTTCCGGAAAGCATGTGATATGGATTGCATTACTGGTGTTATTTGCAGCACCGGTTGGGGCTCCGCTTCTGGTAGCCCTTGCTGCAGTTGTATTATCATTAGTTGTATGTATGCTTGCAATATTATTATGTGTAGTTTTGCTTGCAGCGTGTCTGGTGATTATAGGAGGTAAGATTATTGCCCGTGGTATACTGGCAGTTCCAATTTCTATGAGCGGTTTTGCAATGCTTACAGGTAGCGGATTGCTGGCTATGGGAGCAGGTATTCTCGGAGTTTTGTTATGTATATATCTGTGTAAATGGAGCAGCATGCTGATTGCAAAACTGGTGCGCAGAATTACAAACAGAAAGAGAGGTTAGAGCGATGAAAAGTTGGGTAAAAGCATGGCTTGGGGCAGGAGTCGGATGCCTTGTATGTGGTGTGGTTTTGACCGGAATCGGAGTTGCAAGCGGTGGAAACCAATATGTAAAAGCAGCTGATCTGAACAAGATGGATGGAGCTGCAAAAAAAGAAGACAACGAGGCTCTTCTTTCAAAGACAAAGATTGATAACTTTGATTCAGTAGACATTTCTATGAAAGATATGGATCTGCAGGTGATTTGTTCAGATGATCAGTCTTGTTATATTTCTTATCAGGCATCTAATCAGAAGGAAGAACCAATCAGTTATCAGGTAGAGGATAATAAATTGACGATTCAGGAAAATAGAAATGCGGGTAAGTCATATTATCATGTTGATATTGGATTTTTGTCGGAATTTTTCAATAGAGAGGCACTTACTACAGATGAAAATGTGGTAACACTTTACGTACCGGAAGGTCAGAAGTGGAAGACGGCTGCTATTAAGATGGGTATGGGAAACATACTGCTAAATGATTGTGAAATCGAAAACGGAACCATTCAGACAGATTCAGGAGATATGTTCTTTAAGAATTGTGATTTTGAAAATCTGAAAGTGGATACAGATATGGGCAATCTTTATTTTATAGGAAAAGAAGATGTGATGCGTACATGGAACATTCAAGTGGATACGGATATGGGAAATGTCAAAGTGGATGATGTACTTAACGGAAAGATGATGGAAGATGAGGATGACTACAATCTTTCTTATACACAGAAAGGAAAAGGCGGCAAGCTGGTAATTCAGACAGATAGTGGAGATGTCAGCCTGAAGTGCAGATAACAGATACATTTTTATAGATAGAAAATATGGATTCATCTGTTGTTGCAGCACTTTTGATTAAAGCAATCGGGCAGCAGCTGGTATGTGTTCATGTTAACCACGGATTGCTTCGTAAAGGGGAACCGGAGCAGGTAATCGAAGTATTCTCTATGATTTCATACCAAAGCCGACTGGAACTGTCGAATTCGAATAATATATAACAACTACAAAATGCCGAAAGTCTATATTCCATAAGGACTTTCGGCATTTATTGTTATCTTAATAAAAAAATTTGTTTGCTTAATGGAGAGAGTGAGTTACAATAATATTATTATAAAAATGAGAATGTAAAAAATAAATTATAAAAAAGGAGATTCTTAACATGGTAAAAATTATTTCTGACAGCACATGCGACCTCTCTCCAGAGTTGATTGCAAAATATGATATTGACATTTTGCCACTTCATATTCTGCTTGGGGAAGATGAATATGAAGATGGAAAGAATATTACACCGGAGCAGATTTATAGCTGGTCTGATGAAAATAAAACAACACCAAAAACGTCAGCTCCGGCATTGACAGATGCAATTGAGCTTTTTAAACCATATATAGATGAAGGTCGCGAAATTGTATGTTTTTCTATTTCAAGCAGTATGTCTACATCAGGGAATGTTATGCGTATTGCTGCCGAGGAACTGGAGGCGGAAGATCGTATTACAGTAATTGATTCGGCAAATCTTTCTACAGGGATTGGACTTCTTGTAATAGAGGCAGCTATTATGGCACAGAATAATCATACAGTAGAAGAAATTGTTTCAGCAATAGAAGCGTTAAAACCGAATGTCAGAGCAAGCTTTGTTGTAGATACGCTCACCTATTTATATCGTGGCGGTCGCTGCAATGCGGTTTCAGCTATGGCAGGGGGCGTTTTAAAACTGCATCCTAAAATCGTAGTAGAGAATGGTGCAATGAATGCTTCAAAAAAATATCGTGGAAAAATCAATTCTGTAATTATGACGTATGTCAAGGATATGGAGGATGATTTAAAAGCAGCAAGACCTAACAGAGTTTTTATTACACATTCTGGTTGTGATCGCCAGATAGTAGAGGAAGTACATTCTTATTTGGAAAATTTGGGTGTTTTCTCTGAAATATTAGAAACAAGGGCCGGCGGTGTTATTTCCAGCCATTGTGGTCCGGGAACATTAGGTGTTTTATTTATTCAAAGTATGTAATAAAAAGCTAAGAAGGGAATGACATAAATGAAGCTTGCAAATATTACCTTGGCATCCACGATTCGAAAATATAATAAGGAAAATTTAGTTCATGATGTAATTACCGGACTGATCATTATGGCGGTGTCAATCCCGATTTCTATGGGATATGCACAAATAGCAGGTCTTCCGGCAGTATATGGATTATATGGTTCAGTATTTCCAATCCTTTTATTTGCATTATTTTCGACATCACCACAATTTGTATTTGGTGTAGATGCAGCACCGGCAGCCTTGGTTGGTTCAGCGTTATTAGGGATGAACATAGAAGGCGGTTCAAAAGAAGCTCTCGCAGTTGTTCCGGTGTTGACATTTTTTGTAGCAGTGTGGCTTCTTGCATTTTATCTGATGCATGCAGGCAAGCTTGTCAATTATATATCAGAACCTGTGATGGGAGGTTTTATCACTGGCATTTGTACAACGATTATTTTGATGCAGGTGCCAAAGCTTATGGGCGGAAGTGCAGGAACCGGCGAATTTTTGGAGCTGGCGGAACATATTATTAAAGTTGCCAGACAAATCAATATGCCGTCGCTTGTACTAGGGAGTGTCTCTCTTGTGATTTTACTTGTAGCGAAAAAGTTTGTACCGAAGTTTCCGATGGCGGTAGTGTTAATGGTAGCAGGTGCAATTCTTACAAACATTCTTCCAATGACAGCGTGGGGAATTAAAACCTTGGATGCGGTTGAACCGGGACTGCCAAAGTGGAGTATTCCAGATTTTTCTGTTGTTCCGATCCGTGAAGTAATTACGATTAGTTTATCAGTTGCGGTTGTTATTATGGCAGAAACATTGCTTGCAGAAAATAATTTCGCACAGAAAAACCGATATCGGATTAATGACAATCAGGAAATTTTAGCATTTGCAGCGGGCAATATGGCAGCAGCCTTTACCGGATGTTGTCCAATCAATGGTTCTGTTTCAAGAACTGCGATGGGGGAACAATACCAGGGGAAAACGCAGGTGATGAGTATTGTTGCAGGTTTGTCTATGCTGATTTTGCTGCTTTGCGGAACTGGATTTATCGGGTATCTTCCGATTCCGGTGCTTACAGCCATCGTGATTTCAGCACTGCTAGGTGCGACAGAATTTCATCTTGCGGCGAAGCTGTGGAAAGTCAGCCGCACAGAATTTTTTATTTTCGCAGGAGCCTTTGTAGGAGTACTTTTTCTTGGGACGATCAATGGTGTATTGATTGGAATTATTTTATCATTTTCAGAAATGATAATCCGCTCCTCTAAGCCGGCGAGAAGTTTTCTCGGGATTCAGCCGGGGCACAGACATTTTCGGGATTTGAATGAGAGTAGCCAGATTCATGCAATAGAAGGTGTTTTAATTTATCGTTTCAGCAGCAATCTTTTTTTCGCAAATGTTCAGGTATTACAGCAGGATATAGAAGATGCATTGGAACAAAAGAAAAATACGAAGGCAGTAATTTTAGATGCAAGCGGTATCGGTAATATGGATATCACAGCAGCGGAAAGGCTTGGAAATCTTTATGCATCTCTGAAAGCGCAGGGGATTCGTTTTTATATAACAGAGCATATTGCGGGACTGAATGAGCAGATGCGAAAACTGGGATTAGGATATCTTATCAGAGAAGGCTGTGTGCGAAGAACAACGCATATCGCATTAAAAGATATGGGAATTAACAGACCATATCCTTTAGAGGATGGGGTGGATAATGAAGAGCGCAGCGCCTCAAGAAAGCGTGTAGACAATCGTGTACAGGAATTTGTTTGGGCATTTGGTTCGAATTCGGAAGATGAAATTGAGAAACAGATTGCACGACAGATAGAACAGCTGAGAAAAAGTGGAGATATGGAGAAACTGCTGCATGGAAGCTGGTCACATATGGATGCATTTGATGAAGATGAGTGGCTGGAGCATCTGGAGGAACATTTGAAAGAAATTGTAAATATTTCCGGAAAAGATGAAAGAACACTTGCAGCGCGTTTGGAAGAGCACAGACAAGAAGTACATGACCGTATTGCACAGGAACACCCAGAGCTTGCCCAACGGTTTAAGGAACGCAGACATCGTCTGGATGAACATTTGAAAGAACGCCGTCCGGATGTTTATGAGCTTGTCATTAGTTTAAGAGATAACAAGAAGAAAGAAGAATAAAATAAAAAAGAAATGGTTGGAATTTTGAAGTTCCGGCCATTTCTTTTTTTGAATTTTATGAATTGATACAAGGACGAAGCATAATTTTAGCTGTAAATATTCCATTATCATACGTGAAATCACATCCACCGCCAGTCTTTTCAACAATGTGGCGGACAGACTGAATCCCAATACCATTTTCATTTCTTTTGGAAGAAAGAAAAATGCCATGCTTCTGTTGGATTTTACCATCAAACGCATTTTCAATTTGAATTAAAATAAGATTAGAAGCATGTCGATAGATTTTGATATCGATCCGTTGTCTGAATTTTGCGGTTTTCAAGCTGGCTTCCAGTGCATTTTCTAACAGGTTAGAAAGAACAAGACAAAAGTCTGTTTCATCGACTGAAATTTGTGCCGGAAGATCAATCTGCACATGGAAAGGAATTGTGCTACGTTCAGCCAGTGTACAATAATAGCTGATTACACTGTCGATGACTTGATTTTCACAAAAATGCATATTCATAGTTGGAATTTTCTGGGTCACATTATATAGATACTCTTTTATTTTTTCTAAATCTCCCGCTTCAGCCATTGAGGATAACTGAAGAAAATGATGGCGCATATCATGTCGTGCCTGACGTGTTTCTTCGATTGCATTGCAGAGGTTAGTATATCTTTCTTGCTGGATTGAAAGAAGATAGTTTTCCTGTTGAAGTCGTGCATTTCGGTTTAGACTGTTTGCCATTAATAAAAACAGAGCATAAAATAATGCAAGAATGATTAACAGAACAAGGCTGACAACGATATATATCTGTAAAATCCGTCCGGTATATAAGGTGCCATCATATTTTGGGACCATGAACAGATTCAGTCCGATAAATATAAGAGGTAAGATCCAGAATACATACCAGGTCTGAGCAAAATTATCATCATCAATCATGATTCGGACAGTATGAGTGGCTGGATACCAGACGGCTAAAAGGAATAAAATGCAGATAATGTTATAGATGATTCCTGTGCCAATCTGGAACCAGAGTATATTTTTTGAGGCAGGTATATGCAAATCTATAATTGCATTTATTGCGCGGGAAAAACTATTTACGCAGGAAAAAACAGCACAAATTGCAAGAAAAATGCTAAAAGATTTCCAAATAGAAATCGCAAGAGTTTTATGATAGATCACCATGAGGAACAATAACAGGAAAAAGAGAATGGGAGCTGTCTTAATCTGTAAAGCCGAGCAGAATATACCTCCCAAAATGCAGAGTGCAAATAAAAGAGGAAAAAGCCAGGCAATTAGTTTTGGAAGAGATATTTTTAGTGTTGATTTTACAGGAAGATAGGCAAGAATCATCCCGGGGATAATTACAGTAAGTTCAAGTGTCGGGCGAAGAATATCGTTCATTATGTATGCCCCCTTTCAAAATAAGAAATTTATAAAAGCTTTCTCTCATGCGTTTATTTTAACATAAAACAGATAGACAAACTACAGGGCGGATTTACAATTCGTGCTATTTTTTGACCGTTCGTGACAGAGTGATTGAAAATGGAAAGTGGTTTTTTATAATAAAAGCAGTAGATGACAAAGGCTGGAAAAAGGAGGAAAGTATAAATGAAAGGAAGAAAAATACTATTAGCGTTTATTATATCTGCAGTTACAATCACATCGGGATGTGCAAATGGTACATCAAAGACAGAGGAGGCAAAGTCAGAGCAGAAAACAACAGAAGAAAATGCAGTTGTTCCAATTAAACCACTTACTGCAAAAGCAATTGATGATAATCCATATATGGCAAAGAGTGATGCCAATATTCATCATGACTGTTATAATTCAGATACGACAGATGAAGTATTACCGGTTGACATTTATCCGGAGATAAATGTTTCTTATGAAACGGTAAATAAAAATGCATCTCCGGCGGTATTTTTTGATACATATGGACATGCTGTTGTTCCATTGCAAGGAGGACTGGCTATCCGTGACATTAATGCGGATGAAGCACAGACAGAAGGTTATTTTTCACCGGCGAAGCATGATGGCGGTGGATATGTGATACAAAGCTCATATTCATTTGTAGATGGGAGTAATCGTCTGGTATGTCCGACAAGCAATAACCATGTGCTTATGTTGAAAGCAACAGATGATGCAGGAAATGTCCTTCCAGAATTTGAAAAAGTGCTGGATATTGATATTAAAGCGGCGGCAGAAGAAATTACAGGGAAAACATTGGATCAGAACTTATTATCTGTAGTTTTTGACTATGAAGGAAATTTATGGTTTGCTACAGGCGGTTTCCGTATTTATCCGGAACGTAAACAGCAAGGTGCAATGGGATACATTTCAAGGACAGCAATCGATGCCATTTTAAAAGGAGAAAATGTTGATCTGAAAGATTCTACATTTGTATATGAATTGGAGCCTGGCGAAGGTGCAGAGAATGGAATTGCATCCTCAAAGGAAGGAGCAGTTATATTAACAAATCAAAATTGTTATTTGTTAAATGCAAAAGACGGTGTACAGGTTCAGTGGTGTACTCCATATGAAAGCGTGGGAGCGAAAGACAGCAAAGAAGGAGATGAAACTACAGGCGGAGGTCTTGCCTGGGGAGGTGGATGCTCACCATCTCTGACAAGTAAATTAGTTATGTTTACAGACAATCAGGATCCGGTAAATTTGTTGGCGTTAGATATGAAGACTGGGGAAGTAGTGGCAAGCATGCCGGTAATTGATGAGCTTCCGGAAAATATGCAGGTGTCGGTAGAAAATTCAGCGATGGTATATGATAACGGAGAAGGTACAGTCAGCACAATCGTATGTAACTGGTTTGGAGCTGGAAGTGCAAAGCTTGCGGATGCAGACAATGATTCTTCTATACAGACCTATGAAAATATTTACGATGTAAATTGGTTGAAGCAGGGAAATAAGATGGTCGTGCCGGGAGTAGAGCGTGTTGATACCATCAAGACAAAAGACGGATACGAAATGAAGAGCATCTGGTGCAGAGACGATATACATGATACATCTATGATGAAGCTTTCTACAGCGACAGGTTATATCTATGGATATGTTCAGGACATGGAAAGTGGCATGTGGCAATACATCATGCTGGATTTTGAAACAGGAGAAACAGCATTTACAATGAATGTCTCAGATAAACCGGGATACAACAATATGGCAATCGGCATGTATGCAGGAAATAGTGGAAATACATTGTATTGCCCGACCGGATATCTGGAACTTTTAAGATTGCAGGACCGATTTGTTTATCTGCCGGAGATGCCTTATCGAAAAGTAGATTTAGACAAGGCAAA
>OIZF01000419.1_pt1 | contig 29473 bp, 26 predicted proteins | sample 1588471 | NCBI WGS metagenome assembly OIZF01 (sample SAMN03283279) | human gut metagenome | biome: human-associated habitat; material: feces | host: Homo sapiens | place: Peru | collected 2012
CATGTCTTCCGCCTTCATATTCGCTTTCAAGCCATGCATGTAAGATTTCTAAAGCTAAGCCTTCCCCTATAACACGTTGCCCCATTGCTAACATGTTTGAATCATTATGTTGACGTGTTGCTTTTGCACTAAATACATCATGACATAATGAACAACGAATTCCGTTTACTTTATTGGCAGTAATGCTGACACCAATTCCAGTTCCACATACGACAACCCCCTTGTCGCACGTTCCATCAGCAACAGCTTTTGCTGCTTTAGAAGCATAATCTGGGTAATCACAGCTTTCTTCTGTGTATGTACCAAAATCTACAACTTCATAACCATTTTTTTCTAAATCTTCTTTTAATACATTTTTTAATCTGAGACCACCATGGTCACATGCCATTGCAATTTTCACTTCAATACCTCCCTGATTTTTTCTTCACTAATACAACCTTGACGTAATATTGTTACATCATCATCAATTTTTACCACTGTACTTGCTAGAGTATTTTGACATTTTCCTTTGACGATCATCTTTAGTTTCCCATTAAATTCATGATACACATCTAAATCATTTAAAAGTGTCTCTTGACCTGAAATATTAGCGCTTGTTACTAACATTGGCCCTACTCTTTTCAATAATTCTAATACAAATGGATCATCAGGTATTCTTATACCTATCGTTTCTAATCCCGCTGTAAAATCATCTGATAAAATTGATTTCTTTTTTAAAACAAGAGTTATCATTCCCGGCATAAATTCATCAATCAATTTTTGAGCATTTGTATTTACATAAGCATATTTTTCTATATCTTGAGAATCATAGATCATCAAAGATATTGCTTTACTATGACTTCTATGTTTAATTTCATAGATTTTTTCAAGTGCCGAAAGATTTCCAAACTTCACACCTAAGCCAAAAACAGTCTCGGTAGGAAAAGCCACAACCTCATCTTGTTTTAATAATTCAACAACCTCGTTTATGTTCTTTTTTTCTACCAAAACTGTTTCCATGATTCCACCTCATTTTGTGATATTATACTATTTTATTATTTAAAATGATACCCTTATCCCTGGATATTTATCTCTTTCAATAGAATATTTAGCATATTTCTTAACGATTTTCCCACTATTTCTTTAATTTTCCCTAAACAAGCAAAAATCAACCTATTTCATATAAAATAACAGTGAAATCTCTATACAAATAAAATTTAAAAAAAGATATTTCACTACCGACACACATTAAACGAGAATCTGAGAAACAGCCTAAAAACACATTTATTGTTCTCAGTTTAATATAGAGATTTTACTTGTGTTTAGAAAGGAGGCATTTAAAAAGCAACTCTGTTTAATGAGAGTTGTTTTTTATTTAAACCAAAAATGAACAAAAAAAGTAATCACCTATGCTGACAAGTTTGTGATTACTTTTTAATAAATTTTGAAATAAATCATCATAGCAATGAATCTATTTGAGAACTCTTTTCATATATATTACATTTTATTTCATCTTTAAAGACAATTCTATTTTTGATTATCTTTTAACCTATATTTTCTATTTGTGTTTGTACCAATTGATTCTACAGAATCCATTTGTGAAAGAATCTCTCTCGTTCTAGAATGTTTTAAACCAATATATTCTGCAATATCTTTTGTTTTTGCTTCTTTATTTTCACTAAGATATTCTTTTATTTTTATCATTTTTTCTTTTGTTTTATTTGTTATTTTTTTCTTCGCCGTTTTTTCTTCGCCACTTTTCTTCGCCGTTTTTTCTTCGCCACTTTTCTTCGCCGTTTTTTCTTTGTTTGTTTTATCTACAAATTCAAGTGTTAAGATAGTTCGATCAGGATCAAACCTTTCTTCAATAACAGGTTCTTTCCATCCTTGATCTTCCCATGTATTGAAGATATTAGGAACACCACTTCCAGAACGTTCACCTATGTTTACAAGATTAAACATTTTCATAAGAGTTTTATTACGAGGATCAGATTCCCCACCTTTTCTCATTTGTTCCTTTCCGGTTCTAATATATCCAGGATTTTCGAAAACAATTTGATTTTGATCTTTTTTAATAACAACCCCTCTTGTCCCATAGTAATCTGCATTAATCAAACAATTAGCCAATGCTTCACGAAGTGCTTTATGGACAGGTGTATCGTCTATCCTGTCCCCTCCTTTCATTGAAAAAGGAACTTTAACATCTTTAATGATTTTATTATAGACTCTAAAATAAAAGTCACATATATTTCCAGACCATTCACCTGAACTTGATTGTAAACGATCAGTCCAACGAATAGATGGATCTAAAACTTCTCGATAATCTAAAAAATAATCTGGAAAATGACGTACAATATTATACTCATTTCCAAACATCAACATTCCTGCTGCTGTAGGATGTAATTGATGATCTTCTTTTGAAATTGCTGCTGCACCAATGCTTCTTAAATATTCATCATTATTTAATCTTTCAAAGGGATGTCCAGCATTTAATACTTGATGTCTATTTCGATAACCTTGGATTGTTTCATAGTTTAAATCTCCTAATGGAACATCATCTAGTACTTCCATATCCATTGTTTTTTCTGCTTGGTCACGTAACATTGTTTTAACTTGCAAACGTGTACAATGATAATCACCATCATGATTTCTTCTATATGTTCCATGAAATAAATTATTATTAATATAGACAGGTTTTTCTTCCCTTCTTGCCATTGGAACCTGAATCACAATAATTTGATCATCTTCTTTTTTATAAACTTCTACATCATCATCTCTTAATAAATTAATACTTACTTTTTGTCTATTATTAATATCATTCCAAAATTGTTTAATTAATTTTTGACAGCTGTCAGCATCTAATCCTGAAGTAAACCATGTCCCATCTTTATTTTCTATTACCCCTAGAATAATAACTCCACCATATCCATTTGAAAAAGCAGAATACGTTTCCCAAATGGAATTTGGCAAACCGTTTTTAGCACTTTTTACTTCTCTTCGATTATCTTCTTTATATGAATCAAATTCATCTAAATCAAATAGTTTTTCCACAAAGATTATTCCTTTCTTTTGATCATATATAATATATGTTCATATATTGTATAAATTATACTATTTTTACTTCTAAAAAAATAGCTTATTTTAGCAAAAAGAAAAAGGCACTGAATACTCAGAAACCTTATTATTTCTTAAATACAACTAACTTACTTAAAATATAATTTAAGATAACAACAATCACATTGACAACAACTTTAGCAACAACATCATTAACAATATTAAAATTCACTAAGAACCACATTAACATCATATCCATGATTCCTGTTGCTAACCTAGAACCTAAAAATTATAGCAGGATAACTTATCCTGCTATGAAATATTTATTATTTACTTGGATATTCAATACTAAATCCCCTAAAAATTCCATTTCTATTTTCGTTACAGCAATCAAACATGTATTTATATCCTGCATCATTTGAATAATGGAATCTACCATCCGTTTCTTGGTTTGGTTCACCTAAAACCTTTTTAACTTGTGCATATTTTACTTTATTATTTAAAGCTAACGATCCTTCACTTGTTTCTACAACAACATCTTTAGCTGCTTTATCGTATTCTTCTTCAGCGTATTCATCATATTTTACTTCAATAAACGTTACAGATGCTTCTGCTACACTAATAGCTTTTTTAGTTGGATTTTCATATCTTAAATAGAAATGTGCAACATCACCACTATCTAATTCTACATTTAGATATGCTGCCATCGATGAAATCCCATTAGCATCTAATTCCACATCTTCTACTTTATCACCTGTATCATTTAAAGTAACTGTTCCAACTTGTGATAAGTAATTTGCATATTCTCCTACTGTTTCAGGAATTGCTATTTTTTTATCATTAATTGTAAAATATTTGATTAATCCATCAGCTTCTTGAAAATCATTAACATCTTTAATTTTAATGCTGTTTGATGTAGCAGGTTTCTTAGTTGTTGTTTTATCACTAGAATCACTAGTACTACATCCTACTAATGACATTGATAAAACACATGTCATTAATAGAGCGACTATTTTTTTAAACATAGTTGTTCCTCCACGATATTTTTCTCTTCTTCTTTTATACTATATAACAAATTACAATTATCTACAAATCTTTTTTTCTTAAGAACAAGCTTTCATAGTCTGAAACAATCTTTGTCCAACTATAAGCATTTTTAATTCTATCTTTAGCAGCTTTTCCTAAAGTATCAATATAATCTTGATCAAATGTTTCAACATGTTCTATAAGATGTTTTAAATTATTCTTTTCTTTACCCCAATAAATACATGAATCTAAACCTACTTCTTGATTAAAGCCAACATTTAATAAAAGATTTAAAGAAGTAGAACCTAAGGCTTCTAATAAAGAAGGATTTGTTCCTCCTACTTCATGACCATGTAAATAAGCAAAAGCATTCTTTCTTACACTTTTTAATAAAGCATCGTCATAAATTGTACCTACAAATTTAACTCTTTGATCATTTTCAAAATGATACTTGTTATTTAAAATATGATACAACTTACTTTCTTGATATCCAGTAACAATCACTAAATCTTTTTTTGTATTTGAATTCATGAATTCTCTAATCATTGTTTCATAATTATTTTCAGGAACAAAACGTCCAACAATTAAATAATATTCATTTTTTGAAACCTCATGTTCCTTAGCCCATACTTCAAATTTTTCTTCATCACTGTTATCAACAACATCTGCTCCATAAGCGATAAATGTTGTTTGAGGTTGATATTTTTTATAATCTTCTTGTATATATTTTTCTATATTTTGTGAATCACAAACGACATAATCTGCATTTTTAATCATCAATCTTTCAGATAATTTCCAATATTGTCTAATAAACCAATTCCATTTAGCTCTTTTAAATTCATGACCGTCAGGATTAACAAAAACTTGAATATTTTTAGCATGAAACATTTTGACATATTTCTTTAAAAACGGACCTATACGACAAGCTAAAATATAAACAATCCCCTCTTCAATATTATGATCAACAACATATTGATAAACAGCTTTTAAAGCTGCAATATCATAATAAACTGCTTTTGCTGGTCCAATATCAGGCACTTGTACTTTAAAACATCTTGCTTGATTATGTTCAAATTCTTCTTCATGATCAGACAAACAAGCTACATGATACTTAATATCATCACTGACCTTATACTTTGTTAAATATTCGACAAAGGTTTCAAAGCCACCATAATTAGCAGGTATTCCTTTACTCCCTATAATAAATACATTTTTCATATTTTACATACCTTTCCATAATAATTGATAGATTGTATTATATAAAAATAAATCTATATTTTTTATTGATGGAACTAATTTTCCTTGTTTTTTCATATCATATTTATATGTAATAGTTCTTTTCAATAAATCAACATTGACATTATGACAATATTCTTTTAATAAATCAACCATTTCCATGTTAGACTTATGCACTTGATCTATACTCCCTGAAACATTTTCTCCAGTATACTTATGGGTATATAATACATCATAATTCACATTAAATTGACATTTATTTTCAATCATCAAAAGCCATAAAAAGTAATCATCTGCCGAATTAACAGACATGACATGCTTTGTCCAATATTCTGGTATACTTGTTTTTTTAATCAAACAATGACCTGGTGAAACAATTAAATCCCTCACTTTAATAAATCCTATTTGTTTCTTTAAATAATCTTGTGATTTTTGATTTTTATAAATCAAACATTTCCCATTTTCTGATTCCATAATCCCATTAGCAATACATAAATCAGCATTTCCTATATGTGCTAATTGACTTTTCAAACAGTGATCTGCTATTTCATCATCTTGATCTAAGAATAAGATATATTTACCTGTGGCTTTATTTAAACCATTCACTCTTGTTTGATGAATTCCTTGATTAACTTCATTATTTACAATTTTTATATCATATTCATGTTGACTATTAATGATCATCTTTTCTTGAGGATAATCATTAACAAAGATCACTTCTATCTTTTTTTGACATAATTGATAATTTTTATCTATTTTACTTAATAAAGATTCTATATAACCATTTCCTTTATAAATAGGAATAATAATTGATACATCCATATACTCACATCCTATATCTCATTAAATATATCTACTAAACTTTGAGAAATATTTTCTACATCATATTTTTTTGCTTCTTTTAAAGCATTTTTCTTTATATCCTCTATTTGATATTGATTCATAGATAAAATATCTTCTATCTTTTCACTTAAATCATTTCCATCCTTTGGAATAAAGAAAAAACCATTTTCTTGATCTTTAATATAACTTGTAGGCCCAGCCATATTAGAAGCAATTACAACACATCCACAAGCCATAGCTTCTAATCCTACTAACCCTAAACTATCACTTTTTCTATATGTTGGAAAACAAAAAATATCAATAGCTGAATAAAATAAAGCTAATTCTTTTTGAGTTTGCATTGGATATTTTTTTATCACATTTTCTAATTTATATTTTTTAATTAATTCATTTGCTTGATCTTCTTCTTCACCAACACCCACCATCACGATTTGATATTGATCAATATTTTCTAATAAACTTATAGCTTTTAAAAATACTTCCCAACCTTTTCTTTTTTCATATCTTCCTATATAACCTATACATTTTTTATTTGGGTCTAAATTCAGTTTTTCTTTAGCATTTTCTATTTCTTGAAAGATATCAAAGTTAATACCTCCTGAAGGAAATATTTTAACAATATTTTTATCTAAACCATATTGTTCCATCATAACCTTTTGATAATAACTTGATGGAACAATACAAATATCAATGAGAGGTAATATACTTCTTACTAAAGGTATAAATTTTTCATCATGTTGATCTTCTGGAACCACATCATTTCCATGAACATTAACAATCACCTTTATATTAGGTTTAATTTTCTTAACGATTTTTATAAGTAACGCACAATGAGAAATATAATGTGCATATAAATAATCATAATGATGAAATAGACATAGAAAGATACTTTTTACATAAAAACATAAATATCCTACTAATTTACCTATTTTACTATCTTTCTTTTTTAAAGCTGATACATCTACTTTATATCCATTATTTTCTAATATTTGTGCTGTATTTTGAACAAATACACCATAATGTTTATATTTCTTTGATGGATACATATTCGATATTAATAATATTTTTTTCATAACTGGTCTCCAATTTTATATTGTATACAAAATTATTGCCGCTTTTAACGGCAATAATTTAAATATATAACTTAATTATATCTTTTTCTATAGATTCCCATTTTCTTGATTCAGCTGTCTCTTTACCATGCAGTAATAGTTCATTTCTTAATTCTTCATTATTTACTAGTTCATTAATCTTATTAACTGCATCATCAATATTACCTTGTTCATAAAACAAACAATTATATCTATCCTTTAAATATTCAACATTTCCACCGTTAGCCACGGCAACTACTAATCCACCTGTACACATCATTTCTAAAGGAGGATAAGAAAAGCTTTCAAGTAAACTAGATTTAATTAAAATATCTGCATCCTGATAAACTTTACCAACTTGATCATATGGTACCTTATGCATAAATTTATCAACATAATACCATTTTTTTGGTTCACCTTGGTATGATAAAAAGTGTATTTCGAATTTATTTTTATCAAGTTTATCTACAATTTTAAAACTTTCATCTACGTTTTTATAATGATCTTTACTATTTCCCTCTACTAATATTTTTATTTTCTTTTTAGAAAAATCTCTTTCTTTATACGAAAATTGCTTTAAATTAATACCATTAGGTGCATAAATCGATTCTTTCCCATAATCTTCTTTTAACCAATCTTGACACCATTTAGAAATAGTTACATAGTCAATATCTCTATACGTTGAATATGTTTGATTTGCAACGATCTTAGCATATTGCCCATATGGCATAAAATCTGTTTCAAAATTTTGAACAAAGTATTTAATATTTCTTACTTTTGGATAAGAAAGTGGTACTCTTAATGTATCCCAAAGTGTGGCAACCATAGTATCAATTCGTGCATTTAATTTTACTTTTTTTCTTGATATTACATATACTTTTCCATCATTATTAACAATATCTTCATTATCAACATCATTATTAATAACAAAAGCATCATACCCATTATTTCTTAAAATAGCAACGTGCTTTAATACAACATTAACTCCTCCACTTATATTAATAGTTGGTAAAACAAATGCAATATTTTTACTTAATTTGCTTTCAATGTATTCTGCTAATCCTCTACCTGTATATGTTGTTACATTTTTCTTAATACAACGATTAAATGCATTATCTCCTATTTTTTCTCTATATTTTGCATCTGACACTAATTTTTCTAAAGCGATTGTCCATTCTTCTACATTATTTTCACATAATATACCATCTACACTATTTTTAATACATTGCTTAAATGCACCGATATTAGAAGCTACAGTTGGTACATGGCATAGAGCTGCTTCTACCCATTTATTTTCAGATTTAGCTTCATTAAATATGCTTTCTTCAATTGGTGCTAAATTAATATCTAAACTCGCTATAATTTCAGGTAATCCTTGCCATTCAACAAAAGGAGCAACTTCTATTCTATCCTTATATTTTTCTAATTCTTTTGGAACATCTAGTTCACCTACTATTTTTAAATACACATTTTCATGGTTTTTCATTACATTAATAATAGCTGGTAAAATCATTTCAAAATCAGGATTATGTGTAATGCTTCCACTTAAATATCCTATATAAACTCTATTTGAATCTTTTTCTACTCTTTTTGTTGCAGCTAATGAATATTCAACCATTTTTTCAGATGCAACATTTCTATTAATAAAAACATTAGGACAATAATTTTTTAGTTCTTCAGCTAGTCGTTCGGTTGTTGTAATTGCATAATCACATAAAGATAAAGTTTCCCTAGTACGATTAACACCATCATCATAAAAAGCCTTATCTTCTTTAGACATTTTACTTACAAATTCAATAGTATCTGTATATTTTTGATCAATTACTAAATCATCTATATCAAAAAATACTGTTTTATTATATTTTTTTGCAAGTTCAATAAATTTTTTAACTTCATCTGTAATTGGACATCTATAAAAAACAAAACCTCTATAGTATTTAAAATGTTCTTCTTTTAATTGTGAGCTGTCTATAAAAGTTGCAGATAGACCATAGGCAGCTAATTGTTCAATTTGGTGTACTACACGATATCTTGTTGGATGTGGTAAAGTACAACCATTTATAAATAAAATATCATTATATGTAGGCTTAGATTTTGTTAAAATATTAAATTTAACAAAATTTCTAGTTCTTGTTGTAAACGATTTAATTCCTTCCTCTTTTAACACTTGCGTGGTTTTATGCATATAATGCTTTATTTTTGCAGTTTTCATATCTAATCTCTCCCTTTAATTCTTATAAGGATATTTACCTTTAATACCCTTTAAATAATCTCTTCTTCCCCTAATAACACTTCTAATTTTTCTAAATTTATCATTTTCAAAGAATATAATTCTAAAAATAATTCCTTTAAACGCTATAGGCATGTTATCGAAATTATAACCATCATTCTTATATTCTTCTCGTAAATAACAATAATTTCTTTGCATATAATATTTACGAATATAATTATGATTCGTACATAAAAATGTTTTCCACAATATTTTATGAATTTTAATATCACCCAAGCTATGCTCTATACAAACATTATTTAATCTATCTATATGATATCCCATTCTATTAGCATCATAACAATAAGCAATATCAACACCATCAATAAATAACCATTCTTTGAAGCCACCTACTAATTTATACAAATCTAAATTCACAATACTTCCTGACGTCATAACATCAGATGGATGGCTTATTTCTTCCGGTGGCTTTTCTTCTAATAATTTAGTATTCAACCAAGGAGAAACAATATATGTTTTTGAAATGTCATTATTTTCTATATAATCGCATAATTTATCTATCGTTTCTTTATTAAAAAGACTATCTTGATCCATTGTTAAAAGCCACTTAAATCCATCATCTAATGCTAATTGACAACCAATATTAAGTGCTTTAGCTATACCCATATTTTCACTTTGAGAATAATATACAATTCTATTATCATTACCAACATTATGTTTTTGACTTGAATTATCAATTACATAAATTTTATCTAAAAACAATAAACTATCCTTTATGTTTTCTATTTGAATATCAGAAGGATTATATAATACAACAATTCCTGCTAATTTCATAATATATTTTACCCATTACTATCTTCTGCTTTTACATAAAATTTGTTGATAAGTTTAGATATACAATCTGGCCAAAACTTTTGAAACATAGCATAATCTTCTTTTGTTCTAATACGTTCATTAATAATTTCAGTTGTTGTGGATTCTTCATGAACCCTATGTCCCATTAATTTCTTATTTATAAATAAGAAATTTCCTTTATGTTTTGATAGTTTTTCCCATGCAAACCAATCAACATCGCAAACAAAATCACATTTAAATATATCAGTTGTATTAATATTCTTTCTTACAAATGTTACCGCAGGACAACTTATTGCATTTCCAAATCTAATAACAAATCTTTTCCAAAATTTAAAATGGGATAAATATTTGCATCTTAACGGAAATAATAAGACTCTTTTTATTTTTAAATTAGTATTTGTTTCAACTTTATTTTCATTTCTAATTTCGTAATAATCGCTAAATAAAATAACTGATTTTGAATATTTTTTATATGCTTGAACCATATGATAAGAATAATCTTCATCATAAATATCATCTTGATGCGCAACCGTAACTAAATCTGTCTTTCCACAAGAAATAGCAAAATCAAAATCATAGCCTATTCCTTTACCTGGATTAGGATTAACAATTACTTCTAAATTATATTTTTTAGCTAAATCATATATATAATCATTTGGTGTTGATGTAGCAATCAAAACTTTACTTTTATACTTTTGATTAAGTACAGACTTAATACACTTTTCTAAATATTCAGATTCTTTATAAGCTAAAACGACAAATGTATGCATATATATTCTCCTTACATTACTACTCTTTTATACTACCATTTTTATATATTTTTATCAATTTTAAAAAAATGCTAGTATTGTCAATTAATACTAGCATTTTTAACATTAATATTCAATTTCTTTTAAATATCTACTTAACGCATCTTGCCATGTAGGTAATGGTTTAAAACCATTTTCTACAAGTTTAGATTTATCTAATCTACTATTAAATGGTCTAGCAGCCTTAGATAAACCATATTCTTCAGTAGTTACTGGTAATACTTCTGTTGTATATCCTGCTTGTTTAAAGATTTCTACAGTAAAATCATACCATGAAATATAACCACCTTCATTAGTCGCATGATAATAACCATATTTATCACTTTCAGCCATATCTACTAATAATCGAGCAAGGTCATAAGTATATGTTGGTGTACCAATTTGATCATTAACAACCTTAACTTGTGGATATTTCTTTCCAACATTTAACATTGTTTTAATAAAGTTTTTACCATTAACTCCAAATACCCAAGCAATACGTACAATAAAATATTTATCTAAGTTATTAGAAACAGCTAATTCTCCTTCTAACTTAGTTTGTCCATAAACGTTCAATGGTTTATAATCTTTACAATCTGGATTCCAAGGTATTTCACCTTGTCCATCAAATACATAATCAGTAGAAATATAAATCATTTTACAATCAATTTTCTTACATGTTAAAGCAATATTTTCTGTTCCTTTAGCATTGACTGCTCTTACTTTTTCTACTTTATCATCATCTTCTGCTAAATCTACAGCTGTCCATGCTGCGCAGTGTACAACAACATCAGGATTAATTTCTGTAATAATCTTTTCAACATTTTCTTTGTTTGTAATATCTAATTGCACATATTCGTTAAAGTGTTCATTACTTTCAGTAATGTCACTTCCTATAGCTTTATGTCCTCTTTTATTTAATTCATTCATTACATCATAGCCTAATTGACCATTAACACCTGTTACTAATACTTTCATCGATTTACCTCCAATAAACAATTTATATTATAAAATACTAAATCCAAAATCTTATAACTATAAACATTACACACACCGTTAAAATTGCATAAGCAAGCGCTATAAAATAAGTATTGTATAATTCCATAATGCTATTAATATATTTATTCTTACGTAACAAACTATTTTTAAATACAATTACAGGTAAAAATAATGCTGGTATAAAATAGCGTCCTTGTACGCCTGTTATTAAATCCGATCCTACTCCAACTTCTTGAGGGGCCCATGTCAAATACATTGCAAAGAAAATACCCAAGAAAGAAATAATATAACACAAAACTGATGAAATTCTTAATTGCCATGGAATTTCATATTGACAATTACTCATTTCAACAATTCCTGTAACAATAATTAACAATAAGTATAAATAACAAATAAATTGTGGTACATATGTATCAATCAACCCAAATGTCGCAACCGTTGTAGAAATATAATATGGTAAATTGCCAAAAAATGAAACATAGACCGCTTTAAAAAATGCAAGTGGATGTGCTTTTAAATATGCTATTTGTTGTCCTGTTAATGAAACAATATTTCCGCTTTTGACTCCTGTAGTTACATTTTTTATAAAATAACCAGGTATTCTTGTAAGTATGTATCCACCTAATATCATCAAGGCAAAAATTCCTGCCATTTTCATAAAATGCTTTGTGTCGTTGAATTTATTTTTAGGAATAAAAAATAATAATAAAAATAATGGCAAATAAATTGGTTTACTTACTAAATAAATGACCGCAAATAATGCAAGTATCAACATATTTTTAATATTTAATTTATAGTGTTCATCAAATATTAATTTAAAAATAATTCCAAGTGAAACAAAACTCATTGCAATCATTAAACTATCATAAGAAACAGAAGCTCCCATAAATAAACTTTGTGGCATTATCCCAACTAATAACATCGTCTTTTTTAAAATTGGGCTTAATTTAATGGCTAATCCAACTAAAATTACATACATCATCAAATTTGCAAATCTTGCAAAATATAACAAATACACAACCGATGCATGTCCTCCTTGGGTAATCTTAGCAACAACTTTACCACTTAAAATACCTATTGCTGGAATGATATGCACTGCATTATTAGAACTAGCTGTTGAAAAGTTTACGAATTGATAATCAACGTAATCTTTGGGTAAACGGTCATCTAGTATTATTGATGAATAAGAAATTTTTTCGTCTCTGTTTCCAAATACTTTATGTGTATATTCATCTACTGCTGTTACAATTTCACTTGGAATATAAAATCCAATTTTACCATCTTGATTTTCTGGATTAAATTTTCCCTGCGATATTACATAAGCTTTTTCAAAATGTTGAGCTTCATCTGGAACTTGAAAAGGAGGAATTAGCATCATGATTATAAATCCAAAAAATAATGCAGAAATAACAAAAATTTTTGATATGTTTTTATCATCTAATATTTTTTTCATAATAAACTAGCTACATTATAAAAAAAGAAAATATATATTTTCTCTTTTTATAATTCTTCAGCAAATCCTCTCTCCAATCTTTTAAATATTTTATAGCCTACAAAACATAATACAACACTAATTATAAACACAATACCTACCATTGTAAAATCTGGCATAGTCTTAGAATAAAATATCGCTCTATATGCATTTAATAAATGAGTTAGTGGATTTAAATTTAAAACCCATTCCCATTTAGCAAACATACTTGTTTCATATAATACTGGTGTTGCATAGAAAGCTAAGCTTAAAATAAAGTTAACAATATATTCAATATCCCTAATATAAACATCAACGGCACTTAGAATAAAAATACACCCTAAAGTAAATATATATTGCACAATTGCAATAACAGGTACTAACAAAATATACCAACTAATTCCCACACCTGAACAAATACAAAAGATAATAATGATAATACATGAAATAAAGAAATTAACTAATGCACTTGTTGTAACTGAAATCGGCATAATTTCTCTTGGAAAATATACTTTTTTAATAATTCCACCATTAATTAATATAGTATTAGTTCCTTGTGTAATAACAGTTGTAAAGAAAGTCCAAGGTATAATTCCTGTTATAACATAAATAAGATAATTTTCCATGGTTGATCTCATAATAATGGAAAAAACAATAGTATAAACAATAGTTTGTAATAAAGGATTTATAAATGACCAAAGAACACCTAAAATAGAGCCTTTGTATTTTCCTCTGATTTCTTTTTTTACATTTGATTTTAACAATTCTCTATAATCGTATAAATTTTTAAACATTCTCTTTCACTTCCTATCCACAAACCTTAATATATTCATCTACTACTTCATCGATAGGACCATCCATACGTACTTCTCCTTCATAAATCCATACGCCCCTATCACATAATTTTCTAACTGGTTCTAAACTATGAGATACAATAACAATTGTTTTATCACTATTTTTTAATTCATCTAATTTCTTAAAACACTTTTCTTGAAAATGAGCATCTCCAACTGCAAGAATTTCATCAACTAATAAAATATCAGCATCCACATTAATTGCAACCGAAAAAGCTAATCGCATATACATTCCTGATGAATAAGTTCTTACTGGATTATCGATAAAACTTCCTAATTCTGAAAATTCAATAATTTCATCAACACGACTTTCAATTTCTTTTCGAGTCAAACCAAATATTGAAGCATTAAAATAAATATTTTCTCTACCCGTAAAATCTTGATGAAACCCTGCACCTAATTCTAATAATGAAGTGAGTTTTCCATTTGTTTCAACAGTACCTTTATTAGGATATAAAATTTTAGTCATTAATTTTAGCAATGTAGATTTTCCACTTCCATTTGTTCCAATTAAAGCAACAGTTTCACCTTTTTTTATATCAAGATTAATGTTTTTAAGTACATTGTGAACTCCAACTTTCGTTTTATTCCAAAATACTAATCTTTCTTTTAGGGTATAAGGCTTATCATATATCAATTTAAAATCTTTATACATAGATCTAACTTCTATAGCATTATCTTTATTCATTAATTGTCCTCCTAATCAGCTATTAACAACTTTGTAATATTACACGATTATATCGAAATAATCAATATCATTTATAATTATGAATCATTCTTTTGTCTATGAATAACAGCACCTATCAATGTTAGATGTTTATAATATATCGGATAGGCATCTATAGGAATTCTATAGGAAACACATTCATAATATACTCTCTTTGCTTGCACACGTAATGTAAATAACACATAATCTAACGTTGGATACTGTCTTGCAATGATTAAATCGTAATTCTTTTTAATTTGATTGCTATTATCTAAAGTTATAACATTAACTCTCTTATCAACTATTGATTTTAATGGCTGAGCATATTCTAAAGTAAAGACATCTACATCCCAGCCTTTTTCTAAAAAATAATTAATTTGAGATAATACTACTAATTCAGACCCTGCAAAATTTTTAAAAACTACAGATGTAAATAATATACTTCTCATTGTTAATATTGCTGTAAAATAACTATCATAAGATACAAATAAATATTACTATCCTTAACTATCCTTAAAAGATATATTAGCAGTATTAATAACTAAATTGTTGAAAATTACAATATATTTTATTTTTTAGTTTTCTAGACACATTTATTTTATCTTGTTATAAGTTATTTCTCCTTTCATTATAAATTACTTATTAATCAATCCATAAAAAGTAAACCTATTAGTCCAATTCTATGATAAACTGTAATTAAAATTTATAAACCTTTTTTGTTTATTAGTATTTATAAACTATCTATATTTTTTAAGTAAAAGAATTTAAGTGTTTTAAACTTTTTAATCATCACTAATTTATATGCAGTTATTTGTATAAAATATGTTAAGTAATCTCCTCTGTAAAATTCTTTTAAATCATGATTTAAAATACACAATCTCTTATAGGCTGATTCCAGTGTATTATTTTCAATAGAAAAATCTTGATATAAGATATTATCTTCCATTATTTTTATTTCTTTATGGTGCTTTACCATTTCCCTCATAAAATAATGATCAATATAATCTAAAAATATATTTTCATTATATTTAAAATCATCAAAAACCGTTTTTCTTATAATCATTCCACTATTAATACCTGAAATATATTTTTTATCAATCTCATTTGAATTTCTTACTTCAATAACTTTCTTATTTTTAAATTGACATGGAGATAATACTTTTGTTTCTGTTTTAACAATCGGCAAAAATATATCCGCTTCCTCTACATTCATATATTCTAAAGCTTTATCAAAATATTCTTTGCTAATATTTGTATCGTCATCAAATAAACAAATAAATTGACAGTCATCGCTAATTTGATTCAAAGCTGCATTATACGCTTTACTCAATCCTTTATTTCCATTCATGTTTATATAAATATAACCATCTGACTCTACAATATTTTTATTTCCATAATCCCTTGTACTATTATCACAAACAATAACACGAACTCCATTTTCCTTTAAACTTTTATAACTTGTAGATTCCAAACATGAGCAGTTATATAATACAATAATAGTAACAATATCATCTAATATATATTTTCCCATAATCCTACCTTTCAAAATAATATTATTTATTTTCTAAACTATTTACTTTTTCTTTTAGCATTGATAATTCTTGTGTTAATAAAGTAATCCTATATTTTTGTCCAGAAACAATAATAGTAAGAGCAATTGTAATAAAAATTAACATCGAAATTAAAATTCCAATTAACATATTAGACATTGTTTTAAAGCCAAATAAGCCTGCTACGCTAGAGATAATTTCCGGAAATAAACCAACTAACAACAAAATAACAGAAATAAAAATCCATAATAATGCAAACTTAACAGGGATTCTCCCTCTTTTTAACAGAAATAATGTTATGAACAAAAGTAATAATCCTGTAGCAACAACAGTAATAATTGTTCCTAAACTCATTATTTATCCCTCCTTAAAGTTACAACTAAAATTGAAAAAAATATGTTAATCATAAAATACGCATTTTTCCAAGTATGAATAGATGATTTTCCTGTTTCTCTTTCATGCATTCTAACTGGTACTTCCTTAACTCTTAAGCCTTTTTTTACCAATTCAGCATTAGTCACTGGTTCTGGATATTCTAATGGATATACATGTGCAAAATAATTAATAACCATCTTATTGGATGCTCTAAATCCTGAAGTTACATCATAAATTCTACTTCCTGTTGTTATTTTTATTAAGTTAGAAATAATTTTTATTCCCATTCTTCTGGCTGCACTTGATTTAAATTCACTAGAATTTTTATCAATAAATCGAGATCCAACAACCAAATCCGCTTGATTTTCTCGAAGAGGTTTTAAAATATCCTTTACACAAGATATTTCATGTTGCCCATCTCCATCATATTGAATTGCATAATCATAATTATTTTCATATGCATATTTATATCCTGTTTGTACAGCGCCACCAATACCCAAATTTTGAACCAAATTTATTACTGGTATATTATTTTCTTGACAAATTTTTTTTGTATTATCTATAGAACCATCATTAATTACAATTACATCATAATTTGTATTATTTTCTTTATTATAATCTATAATTCCTTGATATACTCTTAAAATACTTTTTTCTTCATTGTACGCTGGAATAATGATTAATATTTTTTCATTCATAATAATCTCCTTTATTAGCTTTTCTTTCTGTGCTTGATCATAATCGGAATTAATCTATCCATTATTTTATATCTTAACATAGGAAAAAACTTCATTATGCTATTAAATAAATTAAATAATTTAAAATAATTTTCCCATCCTAATTCTAAATTTGTATCTGCCCAAGGTGTTTTATTCCAATAAGACATATATTCTTGTGTATATGTATGTTTATTTCCTACTCTCCAAGGTCTTTCTTCTCCAAGAAAATGAATAATAATTGGGTTATTACATTGTCTTACATATTCTTCTTTAGAAATAAATTTAGTTGGCTTCATCATTTTAACTAATGTCTTATAATTATAAAATCTATAGCTATTACAAAAATTATAACCTATTGGAATTTGCAAAATATAATTTTTTAAAGATCCATTTATTGCACATTGATCATTTGCAAATAATCTACCTTGATGTTCTTTATAAAAATTTAAAACAATATTTCCTGCGTTCATTTCTTTCCATTTTTTCATATTTATTAATAAAACTCCCGCATTATAATATGGCTTTGTTAAATCCAATCCAATTGCTTGTTTTCTCTCTTTATTTGCAGTTGGTTCTACTGCTGCACCAATGACATAATTATCAAGATTTAAAGACCATAAATCTTTAAGACTTCCTCTTACCATTGTATCTCCATCTAAATAAATAATTTTATCAACATCATTAGGTAATAAACGATCGAAAAATAGTCTTGCTAAAACTATGTCATTCCAGCTACTTGTGTCAAAATCAAAATCTATATAATCTTTTACATTAGACAATTCAATTATAATTATTTTTTTTCCATAATTTTCAACATACTCTTTTAACTTATTTTTATTAGTCTGTGTTATTCCTTTAGAGACAACATAAAAACAAATGTCTACATCTTTATTATTTTCACAAACAGAACAAATTCCTGTTGCCAATTGTGGAACAAATTTATTATCAACTGTATAAACTATATTCATGTTTTTACTTTCCTCCATAATTAACATTTACCTATTAAAAATAATATTCTTAAAGCTATTTCTCCACCTAATGTGGTCCTTAATTTTTTTGGATAAAATACCTTTTTAATTTTATTAGTTAATGTTTTTTCGTCATTTGCAAATAAATCTAATATCTTCATATCTTTATTATCAAAATCATTTATGTATGCTTTCTTAAAATAGCATAAACTTTGATGCCACTTTTCCATTTCATCTCCACTTATCTCTTTATTCCACCATCTTTTAATTGATGATAATTTGGATTTATTTCCTGATGTAACAGCAGCTTCATGGCGTCGATATTTTGCTAATACACTTTTATTTGGAACTATTTTACCTACAGATGTTGCTATCCATTGGCACCATATGTCGTGTGCTAAATTCTTCCCTATAATATAATCAAAGTCCAATTTTTCTACTATTGCCCTATTTATCATTTGAGTGAATCCTGGAGCATATGTATAGTACATTCCTTTTTCAAAAGAATAATTCTTTAAAATATTTTCTCCATTTCTTAAATATTTCATATCTTGATTATAATAATCAAATGAGCAATAAGTCATAGCAGGTATTGTATTATCTACTTTTTTTAAATAATTAATAGATAATTCTATCTTTTGAGAACTCCACCAATCATCTTGATCACAAAAACAATAATATTCCGCTTGGGGAACGTTTTTTAAAAGCTCCCAAAAACAATCAGGATATCCTAAATTTTTACCATTAGAATCTACTTTAATAAAATTAATCCCGTCTATAGATTTTGAGCAATACTCATCAATAATTGCCACTGTATTGTCTGTTGAGTTATCATCTCTTATATAAACATCAATATTTTTATATGTTTGATTAATTATGCTATCTAATTGATATCTTAAATACTTTTCCCCATTGTATGTTGGCAATAATACAATTACTTTTTCCATATTCTAACTCCCATCTTTTATCTAAAATTTAATTTTACTTTTTATACCATCTAACACATTTGTTATAATTGGATCTTTTGATATTAGTAACAAACCAATATAAACCATTGCACCAAGTAAAACTAAAATTAGCGTATTTACTATCGATGCTGCAAAGTAATTACCAACCACTATTACAACACCCATCATTATAATTCCAATTATAATATATTTAATAAAAACTTTGCAGACCTTAAAAAAATCAAAATCCTTTCGTAAAAAATATATCATAATCAAACATGATACACATTCTGCTAAAATGCTTGCAAGTGCTGCCCCACAAGAAGCAAAACAATTGATTAATATCACATTTAAACAAAAGTTTACAATTGCCGCACATATAATGGCTGTCGCATATTGTTTTTGCCTTCCTATTGCTACTAGATACTGTGTCCCTAAAATACATGTCATTCCCATAAAAATTAAAATTGGGCTTAATATCATTAAATTAGGAACAACTTTTTCGAATCCTTCTCCAAAAAACCAAGGAACAAAATTTTGCGAAACTGCCATTATTCCAAAAGCAAAAGCAGTTGCAAACGCCAATACAAATCTAATCGATCCATTCATATATTTCTTAACTTCTTCTTTGTTGCCACTTTTATATAAAAAAGCAATTCGTGGCATAAGCGTTGTTCCTAAAGAATTAATTACTTCTGCTATAGTTCTAATAATCATTTGAGATTGACTATAGTACGCAACTTCTTCCGTGCTCTTAGTAATCATTTCAATCATAGTTTTATCCAATAAAGAATAGACAGTTGATGCAATTTGAGGTAAAAATATTGTTAATGTTGGTTTCAAATGTTTCTTAAGTTGCAATACTTTTATATCTATTTTCTTAATATATTTTGGTAAATAAAACCAGAGTGATAAATTACCAATTAAAAGTGTGGATGAATAAATAAACACATAAATTGGTAAATCACTTGGCACTTTCACAAAAACAAAAATAGCTGCAACACAAAAAATTCTAATAACAAAATTTCTTAATACTATTTTTTTAAATTCTTCCATTCCTTGAAAAAACCATGAAACATCAAATATATAAGAAATAATATCTATCATCTGAATAATAAATATACTTGCATATTTAGAATTCATTACAAAACAAAAATAGTAAATTATTAAACTAATAGATAAAGAAATAAGTCTAAATATTAATATTTCAAAGAAGACCTTACTTCTTTTTTCTATATCATTTTGATAATACGCAACCTCTCTTTGACCATACAAGCTTAACCCTATACAACCAAAAACCATAAAAAATTGAGTAATAGAATTTGTATAATTATATGTTCCAACACCACTTGCACCTAATACTCTAGATACATAAGGTGTTACTATAATAGGTAATACAACTAATAAAACCTGATAACTTGCATTATAAAAATAATTTTTTACAACTTTATTCATTACATCCTCTTCTTTCTTAAAAACTCATCAATAAAATAATTATCCAAATATAATAAGCCATATTTTACGGATAAATCCAATTTTCCTTATGTTATACTTTTTATAAAATAGTAGACGTGATATTTTATTTTTATTTTGTAGATTTGCATATCCATTAATAATATTTATTTTCTTTTGATCGATTTCTTCTTTATTTACCTTATAGAATTCTTCTGCTTGTTCATACGTATCAGTTACAACTTTTCTTGCAAATCTAAATCCTCTTTTAGCATTTGCTATCATTGTTGAAATTTTTTTAGCAGATTTTGCTCCAACACTATTATTTCCATGTTGTCTATATTTTACCAAAGATTGGTTTATAAATTTCCCCTTACCAAAAGTATAGGCTATAAGCGCAGCCAGCCAATCATGCATATATATTTTCTCAAGGTTATAATTTTTCAGCATATACCATTTCAACTTTCTATTAAACAACATTGCACATCCTGTAACATAATTTTCTAATAAATAAAAATTTATTGCATCTGCATTTTTATTAAAAAGAGAATAATCAAAAAACGAATTGGATATTATATTCATATCTTTATCTACAACAAATAAATCACAATGTACTAGTAAAGGAATATCTCTAGAATTTTCATTTTCTAATTTTTTTAATTCTTTATACATAATTTCTAGTTTATTTTCAAGCCACACATCATCTTGATCACAACATGCAATATATTCATTTTCACTATAGTTCATTAATTTAAAAAAATTATTTTTTGCACTTCCTGATGAAATCCCATCATTTATAATTGTTACCTTGCTAGGATATTTATTTTCAAATTCTTTTAATATTCTTAGTGTATTATCTTTAGATCCATCATCTCTTACAATTAAATGCCAATTATCATAAGTTTGATTTTCAATACTTTCCAATTGTTCCTTCAAATATTTTTCACCATTATATGTCGCTAATAGTATATCTATAGTATCCATTAAATTTCCTCTTAATCTTTCGTTATCTATTTATCATTTCCTATAATATCAAATTAAACATTAAATGTAAAACTTCCTCTTTTAAACAAATATATTTATGCCATTTTTATAAAAAACACGCATTAATTAAGTTGCTTATTGTTACAATTATTAAAAAGCATGTAAATATATTGATATATCTAAAAATAGATTCTTTTAAATATACTCTTTTGTTATTAATTATTAAAATAATTGTATAAATAATTGGTATAAAATACCTTCCTTGAACACCCTCAATATGATCATAACCTAATGGCGTCCAGTAAATGCACATAGACAACATTACTAAGAAGATAACTATAAAATCTATACACAATAATAAAATTTTCATTCTACCATCTATATTATTTTCCTCTTTTTTTAATGCACTAATTAGTAATACTAATCCCCATACTTTAAATAATCCAAACGGTAATTTAACAGTAAACCAACTCAAATCTTGTCCTAAGCAGGAATAGTAATACCACTCCAATTTAAGATTTATTGTATTTATAAATAAGTTAACGCCTTCAATTGGATGTGTTAATAACCAACCTATAGAATATCCTTCCGTTCCACTCCAAGAAATGATATGCTTTGATACAGCTGTCGATTCAACAACTTCTTTAGAAGGAGTACTACCAAATGAAACAAAATTAAGCAGTAATATTAATATGGATATACTTAAAAACAAAATTATTTTATGTTTTCTTTCTAAATGAATATTTCCATCTATATTATTAAATTTTGATAATAATGGTATCAAAAGCAAAAATGAATAAATTGCGCTCTTAATGCTTAACAATAATACGGCTGCAAAAAGATATTTTATGTATTCATCAACTTTAACATCTTCACTATAGTAAACAAAAAATAAACCATATGCCAAACAAAAAAACGAAGACGCATTTAAAATAGCATCATAAGATAAAGACATCATTTGTTGGGAACACATTGGAAGAACTGATATTACAAATAACAATTGTTTCCCAATAGGTATTTTCTTTATTGAAAAATACGTTAACCATATGTAAAAAAGCAAATTAAATAGTCTTGCGATATAAAGTGTTGGTGTGGCGCCAAAATGCATCATTCTGGAAAAAACAGTGCCAATAACTGCTGGAAAATACCAAAATATTTGTTTCCAATTTGCTGAATCTTCATCTATTGTCACATATTTGCCATTGTCTTCTCCTGAAAACAAATGTGTATAACTATAATCATAACTTTCTTGATTAGGAGACTGCGGTAAATGCTCATAAATATATTTTTCTTCTCCTCTTAATGTTGTCTTATCTTTCTCAACTCCCATAATTTGACTAGCTAATGAATATGTTAATCTCATATGAGTAGCCTCATCTGGAACCATACCAGGAATCATAATTAAAGAATATGTTATACTAATTGGAATCATAATAATCAAAAAAAGTTTTTCTAATCTATACTCTCTTTTTGATAATATGTAATTTACACTTATAAACAGACAAACTGACATTAATAGAAAAAAGAAAATTATCATTTTTTGAATTGAAGATATTGCTTGATTATGTGTTTTTACACAACTATTAAAGAAATAATAAACCATTATTACCAATATTAAATTTATTACTAATTGAACATATCTATTTGGTTTATTTGCATTTCTAACATTAAATTGCTCTAAATCGTCTTCTGTTATATCTTCAGCATAATGAAAATCATCCTTTTTAAATATACTATTTTTTTTTGCATGTCTCATTTTTACACATCCTTTCTTTAAATAAATCCTTTTTATTATCAGAATAACTTATCATATTATTCTTATGATAGCAATAAAAAAACAGAATGCAATAATTAATTTATATCACCCTGTTTTTATATTTATACTTCTATATTTTCGATGAATTTTTTATAAATACTTTTTTGATTTGCATTTATATTTTAAAACTTTTAATAAATTAAAAGATCCTATGCTAAACATTATTAAATAATATGGCGCATATAATAATAGATATCTAGCTCTAGCCTCAAACAATAATAGGAATAAAGTTATCCCTATAATCGCTAAATGTATAGTTAATAATTTATAATTTTTTATTCCAAATATCGAAAAAAGACTCATTACTAGTATTAGAATCCACATACATTGTAAAAAAGTTTCAAAATAGCTATAATAATTTCCCTCGTTGTAATATATTTCTTTAAGAATATTGCTTTTATTTTTATTAAAAATCTTTAGATAAAAATTTCCCTCTATTCCCCAAGCAAATGATCCGTCGTCATAATTTATAAGAGATTTATCAACTAACAACTGAGCATATCCTCTGATTCCATAGTCATTCATACGTTGTTTAATTTTATCGATATTGGCTTTCTTTTTATTACTGATTCCTTTATATGACATTGTATACTCTACATCATCGTAGAAAAAAATACCTCTTGTTTTCTCATTCATACCCATCATCATAAAATGTGTCATAGGCATTTCAATTGCAGTATTTTTCTCATATCCAAGAAAGTGTTTCAATGAAATATCCACCACTCCATAAACAGATATTCCTAAAACAATTGAACAAATGTATTTTATAATTTTAACAAAAGTTATTTTTTTCCTATTAAATAACCAATGCCAAAATTCAATTATTACAATAGCTATTAAAACTATAATAACAGTAGGTTTTATTTTATATCCTATTAATGATAAGATAATAAGTATGGATAACCATATATACTTATTAATATTCTCTTTATTAAAATAAAAATATAATATGCTAATAGTAAAAAGCATAGCATATGTATCAGAATATGGAATAACTATCCATGGAGAAAACATAAGAAATAATGTACCTACAAAAATGGATAATATACATATATTTTTATTCTTTGTTACCTTTCCTACAATCTTAACTAACATTATAATAGATATATTAACTGATAATGCACCTACTATTGCCATTAATAAATGAGCATCTATATTTAATAAAGATGAAACGTTTGAAATTAAAACAAATATAAATAACAAAAATAAATTATTTGGATATTCCTGAAAATAATAGTTATAACTATTTCCACGATTTAATTTTAATCCTTTTATTATTTGATCTGTTGCTACTCTTAACTGTCCAACATCCCAACCAGATAAAAAAAATATCTTTTGTATAAGATAAATTTGCATAACAAAAGTTATAACAAAATATACAAATAATAAAATATTGCATTGTTTTCTTGTTAACTTCTCCACATATTTCTTTATAAATTTATTATAAAGAAATATCGACAAAGACAATACTATTATTCCAATAATCAATAGTTCAATATTAGATAATAAAAATTGTTTTTTACAAGGAAATTCTCTTTTTTTTGATATAAATAAATTAATAAGCAATATCCCTACCATCATAATTCCAAATAATATAGATATAAAACAATAAAATACTGGATATATTTTTTTCTTTGATTTCATATATTTTTTACCTTTCTAAAAACATATGTCTTGAAACAAAATTCCAAATCATAACAGTTCCAGTAGATACTACTTTAGCAAATAAATAATAAATATTCACCATATTAACAAGAATATACATCATCAATTGATTAATACCAAGTCCAATCAATGCTGTAATAAAGAATCCAGTCATTTCTTTTGTTTTTGACATTTCTTTTTTATCTATAAATACATATTTTATACTCAAAATATAATTGAACAACAATGAAATTGTAAAAGCAATTCCTGATGCAATTAATACATCAATTTTAAAAATTTCTTTTAAAATAATTAATAGCACGTATTCAATAGCAGTAGCTACGACACCCACTAATCCAAAATTAATAATTTTCTTAATCATTTTTATTACCTACCGATTTAGCTTTTAGCACAGTGTCAATATTATATCTTGGTCTTTCTTTAACCTCCACATACGTTTTCCCTATGTATTGTCCAATAACACCAATAGATAATAATTGAACACCTCCTAAAAACCATATAGAAATCATCAACGATGACCATCCACTTACTGTATTTCCTAAAAAGTGCCCTATTAATGTATATATCATTGCACATATTGAAATGAATACAACTAATATTCCAATCCAACTAATCATTGTAATTGGTTTTACACTGAATGATGTAATTCCATCAAAAGCAAAACTTAACATTTTCTTTAAAGGATATTTTGATTCTCCCGCCATTCTTTCTTTTCTAGCATAATAAACACAAGATGTATTATATCCAATTAATGGTACCATTCCTCTTAAAAATAAATTTCTTTCTTTATAATTACCTAATTGTTCTACTGCTCTTGCACTCATTAATCTAAAATCAGCATGATTATAAACACTTTTAACACCCATTACAGTCATTAATTTATAAAAACTTTGTGCTGTAAATCTTTTAAAGAAAGAATCCGATGTTCTATCATTTCTAACACCGTATACAATATCATTTCCTTTATTAAATTCATCAATCATATTTTCTATAACATTGATATCATCTTGTAAATCTGCATCAATTGAAATTGTTGCATCTATATTCTTATATGCTGTCATTAATCCAGCATATAATGCATTTTGATGACCTACATTAGCAGCCAAATTTAAACCTGCAACCCATTTTTCTTGTTCATTAAATTTTGAAATAAGATTCCATGTCTGATCCTTACTTCCATCGTTTACAAATAAAATATAACTATCTTCAGATATTTTTCCTTTTTCAAGTAATTTATCAAATAATTTGCACAATTGTTTTGTTGTATCTTCTAGTACTTCTTCCTCATTATAACATGGCACTACTAACGCTAATTTCATTTTTTCACTTCCTTATTAATATTACTTTTACCAAGTTGCTTATAAATCACTTAATCTTTATAGTCAAACTTTTATTTATTATGAATATTATATAATCAAAAAGGATGCAAATAATATATATTTCAAATACATATTAATTACATCTTTTATATTTAGATATTTGGATCAGTTGGATCCCATCTTTGATTTGCTGGTATTTTGGGAGCACTTGGTTTACTTAGTGGATCTGCACCACTAACAATATCAACTCTTGTTCCTAAACTACAATTATCATAAATCCATTTAGCATCTCTACACATCAATCTAACGCAACCATGCGAACAAGTTGTTCCAAGTTTATTAAATTCACTCGTTTGTAATGTATATGGATTTTGTTTACTGTAAGGTACTGAGTGGAATAAGATTCCTCCAACTATTCTTGTTGAATATTGTCCATAGCTTGGACCCACTAAATATCTCCATCTGTATTTTACAGGTGTATAATATGTTCCATATGGCGTATTATTGCCTGTTGAGCAAATAAATCTTTTATAAGCAATATTATAATCGCCTGTACCATTAGCTGCTAATACGGTTACAACATTTGTTGATTTATTTACTCGTAGTACATATGAGCTTTTCATACCTAACAATCCTTGAGCATCTTCATATAATGTTCCATTTGCTTCTTTACATACTTTAAATCCATTTTTATCTTCAAACGTTATGCATGATAAATGAGAAATACCTGGATTGGTAATATTTTTAGGATATAGTTTTATTTGAATTGATTCAATTCTATAGCCTCCACCAGTTGTACCAGCTATTCTATCATTGCATGTCCATCCTAGCCAACCAAAATCTTGACATTGAACCCTATAGAAAACATCATAATAATTACTAATTTCTCCTGTAAGTCTTATTTTAATAGCTTCTATTCTTTTTGATTGTCCTATTGTACCTGAAATAGAATCATTACTAGAATAATTCATCCAGCCATAATCTTGTACATGTGTACTATATTCAATATTTCCTTCATAGGAATTATCACCTAATCTGATTTTTAAAGCCTCTAATCTCAACCCTTGCCCTACAGTTCCACTTGTATTACCATTATTAACATAATTTTGCCATCCAATATTTTGTACATGTGAACTATATTCCACTTTTCCTTGTTCAACAAAAGGTCTAGAAATATCTCCAGGCGCATTTTCACCTTTTTCAACTAAACATATTTGAATTGCTTCTACTCTTAATTCAAGTCCTTCAGTACCTGCTTTAGAATCATTGCAAGTCCAAGACATCCATCCTAAATCTTGTGCATGTACTCTATAATAGACATCATAATAATTGCTTATTTCACCAGTAAGTTTGATTTTTATAGCTTCTACCCTTTTGGATTGACCTGATGTTCCACTTATGGAACCATTCTTTCGATAAGATTGCCATCCTATATCTTGAATATGAGTACTATATTCTACATTACCACTATATGGTAAATTACATAATGAAACCTTTAATGCTTCTACTCTTTTGGATTGACCTGAAGTTCCACTTGTTTTTCCATCTCCAATATTAGATAACCACCCATAGTCTTGTACATGTGTTGAGTAATAAATATATCCAGGATAAATAAATGGATTTTGCGTGTTTTCAGGTATTTGGTCACCTTTTTTTATTAATTTAATTTCTATACCTTCTAATCGTTTACCATAAGTTTCACTACCAGCGCTTGCTCCATTACAAGCCCAATCAAGCCATCCATTATCTTGAATATGTACTCTATAATACATATCATAATAATTTGCTATATCTCCTACTAGCTTAATCTTAATAGCTTCTAATCTTTTTGATTTTCCTTCTGTTCCACTTAATTGATCATCTGATACAAAACTGGTCCATCCAATATCTTGAATATGAGTTGCATATTCAATGGATCCTTCGTAACTTCCTAAATCCAACTTCATTTTAATAGCTTCTAGTCTCTTTGATTTGCCAACAGTTCCAGAAACGCCTTCACTTATATAATTACTCCATCCGTAATCTTGTACATGTGTTTTATACATTATTTTTGGTGTAATTACTTCCTCTGGTGAATTTGTTGTAACTTGATTAGTTATTTCATCGTTCCCTTCAGTAGTATTAATTTCACTGTTTTCATTATCATCTACTATTTCAGTATTCTCATTTTGATCTACATCTTGTAAATCATCTTCATTTATAGAAGAATCATTTGTATTATCTTCTACTACTTCATTGGAAGAATTTTCTATCTGATTTGTTTCAAAAGCTTTTACATTTAAAATAGTACTGAAAATCAATAGCAATGAAACTATAATGCTTAATGTCTTTTTCACATTCTCACCTCCCTAACTTAAGTTTACAACATTTATTAACATATAAAAAGGTAAATATTTGGTCGTTCAGTATCTAAAACTGTTGTTTAGTACTGTTGCCTATTATTTACCTTTTGGTTATTTATCTTTTATAGAAGCAATTACTTGTACTTCCCGGTGCACTGCTTCCTTTTTTTACAAGTTGGATTTGGATTGCTTCAAGTCTATATG
>OIZF01000420.1_pt1 | contig 29441 bp, 16 predicted proteins | sample 1588471 | NCBI WGS metagenome assembly OIZF01 (sample SAMN03283279) | human gut metagenome | biome: human-associated habitat; material: feces | host: Homo sapiens | place: Peru | collected 2012
AGGCGATTTAAAATGGCGAGATGCGTTGCTGGTCACAGGTACTGTGAACAGTAACTCAATTAGCATTACACAAGGAGAATGAATCATGCCAGTATTTGATTTTAATGACACAACAGACGCTAAAAACAAATCCATTTGTACCTATACAACATTTCAATCCAGTGAATCTGACCCTTCCCCGGAAAAACCGATTATGTTACTTGATAATACAAGTAGAAAATGGGAACATTATTCCTGTGGTGTTTTCACTAACCCTGTAAAGCGTACTTCCTTTGAATTTGATACAGAAGAAGGTACATACACCGCAGATATTCTTCAAATCGACAGCCGCTTTGTAAGTCTTTTAAAATGGCTTGGGCAGAACCATATCAACGTCCGTTTATCAGGAGAAAACCGACCAGATGGCTATGCGATATATCGTATACGTGAAATTGCATTTGGAGGAGGCACAAAGCTGTCAGCCGAAGATGGTTTTTTACAGTTTATGATTGACCGTCTTCTGGCAAGCAGTGCCCCTACAGAGGAGGCTGAAGATGAAGAGGCCATGGAGGACGGCGACGAAATGAAGCTTACAAGTCTTCAGAGCATCACTGACTTCATGACTTGTGCAGGTCGTACACTGCCAGATAATATCCGGCTCTGGGCAAGACGTAACCTTGCCGTTGCCCGTTCACACGAAGTTTCTCCTGAAGAACGCCGCCATGCACAACGCGCACTTTCCATTATGATGAACATCCAATGGAAAAATAATTATTTCGAGGCAATTGATCCTATTGAAGCACGACGCATCCTTGATGAAGAATTATATGGTATGGAACGTGTAAAACAACGTATTATTGAAACAATCATTCAAATTAACCGAACACATACACTCCCTGCATATGGACTTCTACTGATCGGTCCTGCCGGAACCGGTAAATCACAGATTGCCTATGCCGTAGCACGTATTCTGAAACTGCCTTGGTCAAGTCTGGATATGAGTTCGATAAATGACCCGGAACAGTTGACAGGAAGCTCACGTATTTATTCCAATGCAAAACCAGGTATTATCATGGATGCTTTCTCTATGGCCGGAGAATCTAATCTAGTTTTCATAATTAATGAATTAGATAAGGCGTCTTCCGGAAAGGGGAATGGAAATCCTGCTGATGTACTCTTAACATTACTCGACAACCTTGGATTTACTGATAACTATCTTGAATGTATGATTCCTACTTCCGGTGTTTATCCGATTGCAACAGCCAACGATAAAGACCAGATCAGTGCTCCTTTGATGTCACGTTTTGCAGTAATTGAATTACCGGATTACACTATCGAAGAGAAGAAAGTCATCTTCTCAAAATTTGCACTTCCGAAGATTTTAAAGAGAATTGGATTAAAGGAGAATGAATGTATTATTCCTTCTGATGCTTTGGATGAAATTATGAAAATCTATACAAACACTTCCGGAATACGTGATCTTGAACAGGCTGCTGAACATATTGCAGCACACACGCTCTATCAAATTGAAGTGAATCACGTTACTTCTGTTACATTTACAGCAGATATGATTCGAGAGCTGCTTGTATAAAAACATATAAAATATTCGTTATTTCTTGATTTAAAAAAGATGATGTTGCCAAGCTTTAAAGAAAGCTTAAACAACATCATCTTTTTATTGCATTTTATTAATCAGCAATATAAATTTTTCCGAAATTAAATTTAAAACCTCTGTTATATTTCATTTCCTGCTTGATATCCACTGCGGATAGCTGCCGAAATATCTGCTGTTCTTTCACCACTACAGTCTCCAACGTATTCAAATGGAACTGTCAGCTTACTGTCATCAAAGAGATTTTTCTTTGAGCCAAGAGCATTGATGATTGTATCAGCTTCGATTGTTATATCTGCTCCGTCTTTTGTATTCGTTGCAAAAATCACATTATTTTCAATAGATTTTACTTTTGTATTTACATATTGTTTCACATCATGCTCTTCAAAATCTTTCATAATCAGCGGCATTACTGTCTCAGATTCTCCAGTTGCAATCTGATCCAGCATTTCGATAATACTGACTTTCAATCCTTTTTGTGCTAAGAATTCTGCGGTCTCTGTTCCTACAAGTCCCCCACCGAGAACGGTACAATTTCCACTTACAGCCTCTCCATTTAAAACATCCCACGAAGATACCACATTACTATTTTCTACAGGCATTGGAAGTTCCATATTATGTGCACCTATCGCCAGAATTACATTGTCATACTGATTCAATTCTTCATATGCCGGCTCTGTATTCAATTCTACTTTCACAGAAAGTTCCGGGAGAATTTTTTCATAATATTCGATTGCTCTTAAAATCTCATTTTTCCTTGGTGGAACTGCTGCCAAATGAATCTGTCCGCCAATTTTTTCTGATTTTTCATAAACAACAACGTCATGTCCGCGTTTTGCTGCAACTCTTGCGGCTTCAAGCCCTGCAATTCCGCCACCCACAACTGCAACTTTTTTCTTATCCTGTGCCGGTTTAATAAATACTGTACCTTCGTTTCCATTTTCTGCATTTAATACACATGAAATATAACGGCGTCCCTGAATCGCATCCACACAGCCCTTATTACAATTAAGACATTCTCTAATACATTCTCCGGATTTTGCTTTATTCGCAATATCAGCATCAGCCAGCATAGAACGTCCATAAGCAATGATATCTGCATCCCCATCTTCTAATATTTTTTCTCCGGCCTCTACACTTACAACACGACCTACTGTTGCAACTGGGATGGACACCAGTTTTTTCACTTCTCTGGCAACCGGAAGTGTCCAGTTATATGGAACATCTCCCATCGGCGGGATTGTATCTCCCATATTTCCTGTATGGTTTGCCTGTGCTACCTGGATCATATCGATTCCTGCTTCTTCCAGCATCTTAGCAAACTGGATACCTTCTTCTGCCTCAAGTCCTCCTTTTCCACGAAGTGTTCCGTCAGGATTTACTGTGATGATTGGCAACTTGTACTCAATCATAAGATCCGGTGCTGCTTCTTTGATTGCTGCTACTACTTCACGTGCATATCTTGTACGATTCTCAAGGCTTCCTCCATACTGGTCTTCTCTATGGTTCAGAATCTTAGAGCAAAGAGAACCAAGGAGACGGTCTCCATGTACTTCAATCGCATCGATTCCGGCTTTCTGTGCCTTTTCTGCACATGCAGCGATGCTGTTTTTAATATCTTCTAACTGTTCAACAGTTGCCTCTGTTACAAAATGCTGCATATCATGATGAAGTTTTGCATAAGCGCCTTTTGTAAGTTTGTCGCATTCTTCCATCTGTTTCTTTGCTTCTTCTGCATTTCCCTCAGCCTGTGCTTTTGCCGCAGCCTGTCTTGCAATGCCTGCTTCCATGATCATGCGTCCTACTCCCGGTACATCATACTCCGGATGGAACAGCTGAAGTGCAAGCTTACAATCATACTTATGTAATGTGTCTGCCAGATTTTTATATACCGGAATCTGACTGTCATCATAAAGCTTCGGTGTCGGTGAAGCTGTTCTTACAGGAGCTACATCTCCGATAACAATATACGCTGCTCCACCTTTCGCAAGTCTTTCATAGAAGTTTAAGCTTCTCTCCCCAATAGATCCGTCTCTTTCTTCATATCCTGTTGTAAGCGGTGGAAACATGATTCTGTTTTTTAAAGTAAGATTTCCAACTTTAATTGGTTCTAATAATTTCTTTCCCATCTATATTCTCTCCATTCTTTATTTCTTAATCTCTTTCAAATTAACACACTTAGGATTCTTGTCAGCATTTGCTGACACATCTTTTTTTCGATTACAGTTCTTCTGCCAGTTTATGTCCTGCAGCAATTGCATCTTTCAGAGTTCCAACTTTATCACAGTCTCCGATAAAATGAACTCTTTCTTCGGTATTCTCTACCTGGTTCGGTGCATATCCGACTGCAAAGATCAGTGTATCAGCATCTGTAATATGGTATTCCTGTCCATCCTTCTCATAAGTAATTGTAGTCTCATCAACCTTTGTTACCTGACTGTTCAGTTCAATCTTTACACCTTTTCTCTTGAGTCTCATTGTCAGCTGACTCTTCGCTGCTCCGCCTTCTCCCGGCATCAGCGATGGTGTCATCTCGATAATTGTAATGTCACGGTTTGCAGGGAACATATCATCAATCAATGGTGCAAGATAATCTGCTGTTTCACATCCTACAGATCCGCCGCCAAGAACAACGATTTTTCTTCCCGGATATTTTCTTCCGGCAAGTACATCATCTGCTGTCATTGTCTGCTTAAAGACCTTAAAAGGAGGGATTTCCTTAGGAACTGCTCCTGTAGAACAGACAACCTCATAATCCTTAAATTCTCCGGCAAGCATTTCTGGAGTCACTTCACAATTCATACGAACTTCAATTCCTTCATTCTTCAGACGACGTGCCATGAATTTGATTACTTTACAAAGTTCCTGCTTTGCAATTGGAACAGCTGCAAGTCTGAGAAGTCCTCCTAACTCTCCACTCTTCTCACAGAGAACAACTTCATGTCCACGTTTCTTCGCAACATACGCTGCTTCCATTCCTGCCGGTCCTCCACCGATCACAAGAATTTTTTTCTTATCTTTAGCTTCTTCGATCTCTTCAGATTCAACCGATGGATTCACTGTACAGCTAATCGGATTACCAAACATAATTCCTGTCAGACATCGCCCACATCCAATACATGGACGAATATCATCTGTCTTTCCTGCAGCCGCTTTATTTGCAAATTCACTGTCACATAAGTTTGGACGGCCAATCATACAAATATCTGTTTTTCCATTTGCAATCAATTCTTCAGCCACCCAAGGCTCATTAATTCTTGCAACTGTAGATACCGGAATATTCACATGTTTTCTGATTTCTTCACTTGCATGCGCATGAGGTGCCGGAGATGTACCAGGTGCCGGCATAGAACTTCCTCTCTTGATCGTGTTTCCTCCGGAAACATGGATGAAATCAACCCCTGTCTTTTCAAGCTGTTTTGAGACATAAATCATGTCATTGAGTGTCAATCCGCCTTCACTATACTCATCACCCGAAATACGGACATCGATGATAAAATCATCACCGCAAAGTTCACGAATCTTGGCAATTACTTCAAGTGTCAGTCTAAGACGTCCATTAATATCTCCGCCGTACTCATCTGTTCTCTTATTATAAAGTGGAGTAAGGAATCCTCCAAGCAGACCATGTGCATGTGCACACTGAATCTCAACTCCGTCTCCGCCTGCAATCTGGAAACGACGTGCTGCCTCTCCAAACTGCTGAACCAACACGTGAAGCTCTTCTACTGTGACTGCCCTCGGTGCAGATTTTGCATAATATGGTCCTACATTAGATGGTGCGATCAGCTGTGGTGTTCCCGGAATTGGAAATGCCATATAAGCCGGGTGGAATAACTGTGCCAAAATTTTTGTATCATACTGATGCACAGCATCTACCAGCTTCTTCCAGCCTGGAATATAAGAATCATCATAAATAGACATATCTCCCGGCAAATAAGTATATACCGGTTCTACTGTCGTAACTTCTGTAACAATAAGTCCGACCCCACCCTTTGCTCTGGCTGAGTAATGCTCAACTAATGCATCTGTCACATATCCCTTGTCTGCCATGTTAGTAGAGATTGGTGGCATAAAAATTCTGTTCTTTACAGTTGTTTTTCCAATTTTGATTGGCTCAAATAAATGTGGGAATTTTTCGTTCATTTTTTCTTTCCTCCGCTTTTGTTACAAATTGCTTTCCCAAAAACAATTTGATAATTTTTTATCATTATAGCATTATAACATTGTTTTTTCTGTTTGAAAATAGCTCTGCTTCAACACAGAAAAAATATTTTATCTTTTAAATTATATCCGTGTTTTCTTGTCAATTACTTAGTATCTTTTTCAATTCATCCACTGTGATTTCCGCATCATTTTCTATCTCCAAAACTGCCTGTCCAGTCACCTTTGCCGCTGAATAAGAGGTTCCATCCCCCACACTGGTATTCCCGCTCAAGGTCTTAATTTCCACCTGCTCACCAACTGTGTAGACATCCACCCATTCCCCTCTTTGAGAAAATGCTGCGATTTCAGTCCCGTCTTTATCCAAAGCTCCTACTGCCAGAACACTCTCATAAGCTGCCGGATAATATCTTACAGCCCCGTTTTCTGCATAATCATTTCCTGCGGATGCAATAATAAGAACATTCTTCTTTTCTGCGTATTCTACCGCCTGTCTCACAGATTCTTTATCTAAAATAAGTCCCGCACTCAAATTGATAATCCTGCAGTGGTAGATGTCTACCGCATCCCGTATCATTTGTGCCAACGTATCGTTATCAACCTGTTTTATTTTTCCATTTTCAAATACATTACTTACCAATGGGACAATCTGTGTGTTCTTTGCTTCTTTTAGGATAATAGATGCCACCGCTGTCCCATGCCCGTAGGTATCTTCTGTGGATAATTTAGTATCTACATAATTTTTTCCTTCGGCTATATGTTCTTTTGAAATGGCATTCGTAGAAATACCTGTATCAATCACTGCAACACGAACCGATACTTTTGTTTTTTGCTTCCCGCATCCCTGAAATAATAATGCCAGTATCACCATCATGGATATTATTATGATTCTATATTTTTTATATTTTTTTGCATTCATCTATAACACTCTTTTACGTTTATTTACTCCTTTATAATACCATAGGACACCACATAAATGGTGCCCTATCGGTATTTTTCACTTTGAAATTTTGCTTTTTTTATGACCTGTTAATTGCCAAATACATCCTTGACGGTACCAGTTACCGGCTTCAGATTCTTAATGTCGTTGTTCACATTCGGAGTCACTTCAAAATCCTGTGCCAGTGTCGCTGTAAATGTAAGTGCATTTGTTCCTTCTCCTCCCGCATATCGCACATTTGTCAAAGGAATATTTGCTACTTCCGAAAGCCCTATATTCGATGCTGACTTAATCACTTCATCATAATGAACCGTAATTGAAATCTGTTCACCTGCTTTGTACTGTCCAAGGGCAAGGCAGTTAACGCCAACCTGCTGTGGTGCCCGGTTATCAAGAATCATATAATGTAAATCTGTTGTACCGAACTGCCAGTCATTTTTTCCATTTCCACTTTCTGCAAGTTCAAGCTGTACTCTGTCATTGATTCCGATCCTTGCATAACTTGGTGAACCAAATACGACTTGTCCATTATGACTTTTCTTCTTATATTCTGCTCCATTTGTCTTTGATCCGTTATATGGGAATGGAACATCGATCTTCCAGCCCTTTCCCTTCAGATCAAGCTTATACTCTGCAAAATATGCTCCGCCGCCATAAAATCTAAACCACAGATATCCGTCATTCACTTCTTTCAAATCTGAAGTCATACGGAAACCGGCATTCGTTGCTGTTCCTGCAATGTATTTCTGTTTTGCCTCATCAACATTCTTACTTCTCAAAACTTCCATCAAGCTATTAAATGTATATGGAGTTCTTTCATTATAATGATAATTGTTTATCTTCGGATCTCCTGTACGGATTGTGTAACTGTGCCATTGATTATAGCATTCCTTTATCAAATCTTCCAAACAGTATGCTTTTTCTGCATCAATCACGCGCTGACAAGAAGTCTGTTCTCCTAATACGCCTCCGCAGGTTCCTATTGTATCTACAATTTTATAAAGCTCTATATTATAATAACGAGCCGTATTATTTAACTGGAATCCTGCTGCACTGTCCGCTGTTGTGTTCATTCCCCACTCTTCAATCGTGAATGTTTTTTCCATATCGTTCTGTCCAAATGTCAAATATACATCTTCTCCTCCGACATGTTTGAAATGACATTTATCACTCTCTGAATCAACGGTAGAACCATATGCAGTTCCATTTACTGTACGATAATAAATGTGCTGTGGATTTGTTGTTGGCACAGTACCTTCCGGTAAAGTTCTAGTCACTTTGTAGATTAAATGATTATCCTCTTTTCCTACGTATACCAGATTAAATGTACCTCCATATCCCCATTTTGCTGTCAGCTTATAATCTTTTTGTGCTCCCTTTACAATCTCAGATACCAATGTATCCCCATCGTACCATCCAAGGAACTGATAACCGTCTTTTGCATCCGGTGCTTCCAGCTGTATGTCATTATCTTCAATACTATAGCTTTCTGGATTTGTCTGACTGATTCCTCCTGCTCCAAGATTATATGTGATTTTAAATACATTCAGCTCCCATACAGCATATAATGTTACATTGCCTTCACCTGCAAGATTCTTAACATTTTGACCGTCTTTATAAACAACTGTTCCATCTTTTTCCAGTGCCCAGCCGGTAAATGTATATCCCGGTTTCTTAAAGTTTCTCATTTCAGAAACCAGCTCCAGGTTGTCCGCTTCATCATACATCATCAGCTGTGTTTCTACCGGCACTGTATCACCAAGACAGCTGTCAAATGTAACGGTGTATGGGTTTGGATTCCATTTTGCATAGAATCGCCAGTCATGTAGTGCATCCAGTATGATTGTTCCACTAACCTTCTTTGTAAGAGATGAATCACTATACCATCCATCAAATGTATAGCCTGGTTTTCCTACCGGTTCGTGTAAATTAAATGTATTCGATACAACGGTAAATTCAGTCGGGTTATCCGGTGCATTTTCTGCTCCATCCATATTTTCATATAGAATCTGATATGCCTTCGGCGTCCATACTGCATACAAATGTACTTCGCTCTGATCAACTGCTGACAATTTACTTACTGTCTGGCAATTAGCATATACAACCTCTCCGTTTGGTACCAATGACCATCCGGCAAATGTATAGCCTTCTCGCACATATCGATTTATATCCAGCATTTTCACTTCTGTATATGAGAAATTTTGAACCTTACTTCTGTCTTCCTCATTGTTGGAATGGAATACAACCTTATAGCGGTTCTCACTCCATTTTGCATAAAGTATAATATCACCCGTACTCTTTGCAGGAATTGCCACAACAGCATCATCACTTAAATCTGCCTTTTCGTGCCATCCTTCAAATCTGTACCCTTCTTTTTCTGCCGCTGCCAGTGTAAGCAGGCCTGTTTCAATATTATATTGTACCGGATTCGTATTTGTTGCTCCATCTGCACCGTAATAATCAATCTTATAATTGATCGGTATAAAACGTGCATAAATGGTGTGGTCGCCTGTCGCTGTTACTAGTGTCTCACCTGTAATCTCTGTGCCGCCTTCTTGCTCTGAATACCATCCGGCAAAAGTATATCCTTCCTTTTCAAGCTTCGGTAGCGTATCATAAGCTGTTCCGTATGTAACCGTTTTTGTCAGAAGCTCACCATCACCTGTTACATATCCTCCGTTTGGCTCCATTGTAAGCTGATAGCTTTGAGGAGTCCATACTGCTTTATAAGCAAGATCCTTCGCCGGCATATTCTGCTCTATCTTCATGTTCCATACACAAGAATTTCCATCCTTTACAGCTGTCGGTGCTATGATTGGTGCGTCATAATAGATTTGTCCTTCTGTATAGCCTGCCGCTGCTGTACCACCATCCAGCTCCCAGCTTAAGGAGTATTTATTTCTCGTATAATAATAGTCTGCCACATTTGCCCGCTCATCTGTTGTTACTATGATCTGCTTTGCTTTTTCCGGTGCTGTAAATCCTGTATATTGTTTTAATTCCGGTTCTATAACACTATCCATTGCCGCTGTTTGGTGAACGGATTCTTTTAATGTGTAATTTTCAGAACCATCCACATTTTGCTGATAATAATTCACTGTATATCCATACTGGCCTGCCACCCACCTTGCCTGTAATACCATATCTTCTGCCGGCATTGTATGACTTGTGAATTTTTCTTCTCCTACATACCAGCCTTCAAATCCATATCCTTCTCTTACCGGAATCGGAAGCTGTAATTCTGATTCATATTTACCATAAATGATAGAGTCCACACCCTCTGGAAGTATACCGCCATCCACATTCAATGTAACTGTTACATTCTTGCGTTTATACTCATAGCGGACACAAGTACTTCCATCTGCTGCGATTGACACGGTCTGTACTTCCGGTATTATAAATCCTTCATAATTCTTTGTTTCTAATGTTACCTGACTGTCGGATGTACCTTTCAGCTCATCTGTATCTGCAAGAACCATGTTCGCATCGAGTGCTTCTTTATAATGCTCTACTTTATAAGAAGTGTCTGTATTTGCCTCCCATTTTGCATAGAACATTTTATCTCCTACAGAGCCTTTTTTAATTTCCCTGACCACATCTCCTTCACATGCTTCATTCTCATACCATCCCTTAAATGTATATCCTTTTCGTACAGGGTCCATCAATGTAATGGTTTCTGTCTCTACATTGTAATTTGACGGATTGGTATTTATCAGTCCTTCTGCTCCATTGTAAATGATGTTGTAATTCTTCATATTCCATACTGCATACAGTGTAACGGCTGCTTCATTATCGACCGTCAAATTCAAGACACTTGCAGTATTTTCATATTCCACGCCTGTTCCTTTTCGTGTGGTCCATCCAAGAAAATCATATCCATCCAGTACAAATGCATTTTCATGTAAATTCTGTCCTTCATCGTATGCAAACTGCATCTGCTCCATCTCACCTGTAGCCGCATCATGATTCTTATCAAACTGCACTGTATATGTATTCGCTTTCCATAAAGCTGTGTATGCAACATCTCCGGTTCCCATCTTATTATCCGGTTCTACTACATTTACCCCGTCTATGCTCCAACCGATAAATGTATATCCCGTCCGCTGCATTTTTTCCGGACTGTGGATATGATCTCCGTAATAAGATTCCTGACTTGATGACTGTTCTCCGTCTCCGGTGTCATAACCATAAGAGAAGCTTATTTTGTACTTCTCACGTTTGTAGTTGATCTTGATTATAGATTTTCCACTTCCCTCTACAACCGCAGTTTCTTTTGCCAGTCCGTTTACTGTAAGATTTTCAAATACAACTCCATTTTCTTCCACATATTTTTGCTCAGCAGTTGTCTCACCATCGATTGGAAGATTTCTCAATGTGTCTGCCGAAATCTCTTCTCCTGTGAAGCCCATGCCTTCATACAGATGTTTCAGTTTATATTTTCCGTCGATATCCTGTACATAATACTCTACTCTGTAAGCTGTATCCGGATTCTTCGTCCACTGTGCGGTATAGACAAGATTCTCTGTTCCCATGTTTGAAACAACTTCGCTGTCCCATCCGGTAAATGTATATCCTTTTGCTGCCATCATTGGTGCAATGATTGTTCCGCCATATTTCAAATCGTAAGTAATCTTTTCTCCTCCGACCTCGCCCGGATCAAATGTAACTGTATGATTTTCTAATGCGTAATAATAACGTAATACAGAACTTCCATCTGCACTGATCTTGATTTCCTGCTCTGCCGGCATCCGATAACCAACATATTCTTTTATCTCTGGTGTCACAAGACTTTCCGTCGTACCGGTCAGCTCCTCTGCTTCTGCCAGCTCGTATTCTCCTGAACGCAACTGCTCTGTGTAATATTCTACACGATATGGTGTATCTGCTTTGGCAACCCATTTTGCATAGATATTTGTATCTGCTGCAGGCATGCTCTCCGGAAATTCATAAGCTTCTGTCAATGCTTCATCACTATACCAGCCTGCGAAATCATATCCTGGTTTTACCGGGTCTGCCGGTTTTTCTACTTTTGCTTCAAATTTTGCATTGATGATATTGATATAAGTTCCACCGTTTGTATACGGAACAATGACATATCCGTCACGCAGATTGTCCCAGTACAGAGAAATTGTTCTCTGGATTGGTCTTGATGAAAATGCCAGTGGGTAACGAATCCACGTAATAATCATCTCGCCTTCCAGTTTTTTATCATCTTTTTCCGGATTTACACTGACCGTATTTGTCTTCGGATCATATGTAAATTTATCATTTGTCATGCGGATATCAAAATTTTTACGATTCGTCAGGCTTTCTGCCTTATTTGAATCATAATCATCATTGTAAATTGCCTGCTTCTCCTGACCGTCCTTCAAATCCAGATAATCCATAGAGAATACTGCATCCGGAAGCATCGCATCCCTCACATGCTGTTTCAACTTGATATCCGGCATTTCTTCTTGTTTTGTCGCAAAATCCAGCACATTATCTTGTCGGCCAACCGTCCACAATGACCATTCATTATCATACAGCTTCAATTCTGTAGAGAAGGTATCCTTTAGTGCCTGGGCTTTTAATCCGACCTCCAGATATGCTCCCACATCAATGAGCATTGCTCCATTATATTGCTGGTCACGACCATTACTTGTGCTATACCTCAACTCATAATAGAAATATCCCCATAGCTTACTATACGCACCGGCTTCCGACCTGAATCCGACCGATGCCAGATCTGTTGTAAACAATCCGATTTTAAATTCAAATTCTAATCCTGCTTTTATTTCCAGTCGTCCCATTGTGTAGAAATCAAACTGATATGTCTCTTCTAACAATGTAACAGTATCGTTGTAAACCGCTCCTGCAAATACATCGATCGTATATGTATATCGTTTTCCTGTCATATATTCAAAATCGAATCCAACAGAAATGCATGCATTCATTTTTACAACAAAATCGATTTCTGTATTAATTGCAATAATCGGGAACGGCGGTGGAACCTGCTGTTCGTTGTCTACAATATTCTGTTCAATGACGCGTACCCAATCCGACTCTCCTTTCATCATTTCACTGTAACGTTTGATCAGATTGCTTTTTCCCTCTTCCGATTCGTCATCTTCTCCGTTTTCCTTATTGCTGTCGATCAACTCTTTAATCTGTCCTGCAATCTCTACGCCTTCATCCAAATGTTCATTTCCACTTTCATCATTTGACTGGGTCATCATCATAGCATTGACTTCCACGCCGGTATAATTCAATACATCCACATTGGCTGTCACGCGATATTCGGCAATATATGGGAAGATTCCCCATACCTTCCAGACTGCTTTACTTCTTACTCCGAGATCAATCCCTACCTCTTCTGCAAATGTTCCGCTAATGTTGATCACAAGCTGATTATCGGAGCCCTGCTTACCAATCGTAATCTTTGCCTGCACTTCCAACTGAACGCTAAGACCTTTATCCTTCGCAGCGGTTCCGTTCGCCTGGCTAAGCTTGCTCGGGTGTGTGCTGATCGTTGCTTTTGGATATCCTTGTTCCATCTCACACTTTGCAGAAATATTAGATGCCATCAGCTGTAATTCTTCCGGCGAAACAGGTGTTCCGTCTTCCAGAGTTACTTTATAATCTTCCAGATTGAGATTCTCACTTAGTTTTGTAAAATTCTCTGTTGCAAGTGCCATTGTTCCAAGATATTGTGCCGCTTCTTCTGCAAATCCACTTTCCAGAGCCTGCTGCTCGATCTGTGCCTCCAGAGCCTCTGTATCTACACCTTCCAGCATATCTGTACCGGTCATCGTATCTTCTGCGTAAATATCCATCGCCTGTTGTACTTCATCCCAGCCAACCTCTTTGAATCCGATGGTCGTCGTATCACCTGCGCCTGACTTTACTCCTGTAATTTTCCCGTATTTTTCAAGCTGTGCAGCATCGCTTCCGCTTTCCACTCCAAATGTTCCGCTATAGAACATAATGAAGTCTCCGACATCCACTGTTGTCTGACTGTCCAGTTCAATATTTGCATACACATCGGCAGAATAATCAAGCAGTTGATTTTCCACTGTGATCGTATCTGCTGCTTCATCCAAATCTGCCCCGATTGGGATGGGCAACATATCCGGCTCAAAAATAACATCTTCCGGCTGTGCATTTTTATAACTATATCGGTTTCCATTTCTTGCAGTAATCTCTACGTATGCAAGCTCACCGTTCTCTTCCTTCGGCGTATCCAATGTACGTTTGTCCGGTCTTAATCCCGCATAAATAGAAACGATATCTCCAGAATGGAGTTCTCCTTTTGTATAATCAAATTCTCCCTGCGTCATATTGGCAGGTCCAAGTGTTCCGTCCTTGTCCGCCTGATAAAGTGCAATACTCAATGTTTCAACACTCTTATCTCCTGATGTGATATTGCTGATATCCTCTATCGGGATATATACAATCCCATCATTTAAAGATGTGTTCAATACTTGCTTCTTATCCGTTGTAAAATTATATTCTCTTACTGTCTTCGGCTGATCTTCAAAGCAAAGTCTGGTATCTGTTAAGGAAACCCGATATGTGCAGCCTTCGGCAAATCCATCCACAGCGTCCATTTTTCCATCTTCTGAAACCGGATTCTTACCTGAAATCGTAAATGTTCCGTTTCCGCCTGTCACTTCTATGATATCTGTCTGCTTTGGATCTGTGAGATTCGAAGCTGTAATTCCGGCTTTCACAGTATCCAGATCCAATTTTTTATTCTTCGCTTTTACTATAATCTTAAAATCCGTCTTAACTCCTGTTGCACTGGCAAATGTCACCTGCTCTACATTTTCAAGTGGTGTCTGTGCCGCGTATTCTGCATAAAGACTTACATTACTGTTAATCTCATCTTCTTTTGAAGCAAGCTTTTCTCTGTTCTTATCATAATACCAGCTGACAAAAATATAATTATCGCGATAAGGTGTCGGAAGTGAACCAATCTTTGTTCCTTTGTTTACTTTGCGTGCTTCTAATTTACTTCCGCCTTCTGTATAAAATGTAACCTTATACTGTTTTATTTTTGTATCTCCCGGCTTCTTATCGTCGTTTCCTGTAATCTTATCGACAACTTTGTCTATAAAGGATTTCTTCGGATTCTCCCGCTGCTTGCTCTTTTCCTGGGTATTCACATTTGAAGAAGCAACCTTCTTACTATTCGTAGAATCTGTTTTTTCTTTATTTTCCGAGGATTGAATGCTCTTATTCTCAGACTGTTGGCTACTATTTTGATCCGACTTTTTCTCTTCTTGCTGTTTCTTGGCCGTCTCTTTCTTTTCTTCCGCTATCTGCCTCTCTGCTGTAATATCTGAATCGGCCTTCATCTGCTTCCCATTTTTATTTGCAAAAAATACTGCCGCAGACAGCGATACTACCGTCAATACAACGATAAGTATTATGATTCCTTTCTTATCATTCCAAAATTTTTTCCACATATGCGTTCCCCCTGTGTTCTTTTTTCCTGCGCTATATTTGTAAAAACATGAATGAATCTTTGTTTACAAAAATATCCGATTTTCCTATATTCTATAGTACAAAATTTCATTCTTTTTGAGGAAACACCTGCATGAATTACACTTTTTTCGACACGAACGATAGCTTATCTCTATGGCATTTTATTTCATTTCAAGTTATAATAAATTCACATGAAACTACAGGAGGAAGAGACTTATGAAAATTGCTATATGCGACGACGATAAAACAGAACAACTTCAAATTTTAGAACTGTTGGAAGAATATTTTAAAGAAGGAAAAAACAAACCAACCATCAAAACCTTCAGTAGCAGCATTGAACTTGCTTCCATCGCCCGCTACGAACAGTTTGACCTCTATCTTCTTGATGTTATTATGCCGGTATTAAATGGCATAGAACTGGCAAAGGAAATCCGTGGATTTGACAAAGTTTCCGACATTATTTTTCTTACATCATCACCGGAATTTGCTGTCGAAAGCTACACGGTCAAAGCTGCCAATTATCTTGTAAAACCAATACAAAAAGCTGCTTTTTTTCAGGCTTTAGATGATATTTCAGAAAAGAGAATGGAAGAATCCGGCAAATCAATTATTGTAAAAAGTTCGTTTGGTGTACATAAAATTTATTTGTCCGGATTGATCTATGTAGAAGCAATGAATCGAAAAGTAATTTATTATCTAAAGAACGGGGAACAAATCACAACTGCGGAACGTTTTTCATCGGTATGTGATATGCTGATGCAAAATTCAGAATTTATTCTCCCGCATCGCTCTTTCCTTGTGAACATGAATTACATCCGTTCGATCACTACTACAGATATGCACTTACAAAACAATAAGATCATCCCTTTAGCACAGAGAAGGGTTGCAGATATTAAAAAACATTATCTTGCATTTCAAATGGAGGAGGTTTCACCATGAATTTTGCGGCACTTTGCGATTTTATCAATTATGGACTGGTTCTTTTTTTCGGAATTGTCGTCTCACTTTATCTTGCAGACTTTCCATTTGAAGACCATAAAAGATTTTACACACTGACAATATGCGGTTTCGGGATTGTACAGATTCTCTTCTATCTCATAATGGGTGAAACAAATCTGTACCATTGTTATCCTTTGTTGATCCACCTGCCGCTTTTTCTGTTGATTCGATTTGGGTTGCACCGCAACCTCTATATGTCTATGATCGCAGTACTGTCTGCTTATTTACTATGTACACCGAGAAAATGGTTTGGAACACTGATTGCATCCTTTTTTGATTACAATCCTGTTGTATCTGATATTGCTTCCAGCCTGATCACAATTCCGCTTTTATTTTTTGTTATAAAAATAATCGCGCCTTACATTATTAAACTAAAATATGAAAATAAAACAACACAAATGTTACTTTTCCTATTGCCTCTTTCTTATTATATCTTGGAATATATTTTTACAGTCTATACAAATTTACTTTATACCGGCAGTGCAGTTGTCATTGATTTTCTTGACAGCTTTCTTGTACTGCTCTATTTTATTCTCTCGATGCTCACGATTGAATACGCAAGCCAGCGAAGTCATGCCGAGCATGAAAATTTACTTCTCACCACCGTTTCTGCACAGGCAAAAAAAGAGATTGCGCAGCTTTCTGATTCCAAAAAGCAGGCCGCAATCTATCGTCATGATTTAAAACACCATATGAACTTTATTCAAAACTGTATTCAAGAACAAAAAACCGAAGAAGCCCTCTCTTACATTAACGAAATCTGTACAACATTGCAGTCCGGTGCAATCCAAAAATACTGTGAAAATGAATCTGTCAATCTGATTCTCTCTTCCTATATTGATAAAGCACAGGAACTTCAGATCCAAACTACAATTTCCGTAACTGCAACTGATTTTTCAAGATTTCAGATTACAGACCTTTGCAGCTTACTTTCAAATGCTCTGGAAAATGCGATCCATGCGTGTGCACAGATCACATATCCTGAAGGTCGTTATATCAATCTGAAACTCTATGAAAAAAATGAACAATTATGTATCAACCTTGCAAACAGCTACGAAGAAGAACCTGCTTTTGAAAACGACATTCCCGTTTCACATAAAAGCGGACATGGCTTCGGTGTACAAAGCATGATTTCTGTCGTAAATAAATATTCCGGCATCTATGGTTTCTTTGCCGAAAATGGTGAATTTCGATTTCAGGCAACATTTTAAAAATGTTGTCTTCTAATTCACTGTCATAAAATAACTCAGGCTGATTTCATTTGCTACTACATCCGCAAGATTTAAACAGCTGTTTCCCATACGGTCGATCAGATGAAGAATATTTGTGAATGGCGCTGTCAGGCTTGCTTTACATTTTCCTTTATTTACACGTTGCAAATGCGCCTTTCTCATCTTAATATCCAAATCCATAATCTTATCTTTCCGCTTAACCATTTTATCTATCTGGACCGATTTGTCTCCCTGCAATGCCTTCATTGAATCAATAAACATTTTTTCCAGTGTTCTTAGACTCTTCTGTAATTCCTCCATTGCTTCCGGCGTATATTTATAATTATTTTGTTCTTTCTCCTGGATACATTTTGCAATTTCCACACTTAAGCTTCCCATACGTTCCACATCACTTAAAATATACATTAAGCTCGCTGTCTGCGCTGCCTGCTGCTCTGTCATTGTTCCGGAAGAAAATAAAAGTGCCAGATACTCTGTCGTTTTATCCGTCAATGATTTGATATTTTTACCCTTTTCAAGCAAGCCCTCCAATTGACTGATATCTTCTGTTTTAACTATTTCAATCGTATTACTTACCGCATCCTTCACTATATCACTGATATGCAAAATTTCTTTTGCCACAAGCTGAAGTGCTGCTGTAGGCTGGTTTGTCATCTTTTCATCCAAATACAATGGTTTTGCCGGATCTACTGCAACTGCCTTTCCATCCGGGATTAAAGTCATAACAATCTTTACCATTACATTGATCAGACATACCCAGATTAAAGTCATTGTAATATTAAATACTGTATGTGTATTTGCAATCTGTCTGGAAATCACTTCGATTTCCGGTCCTTTCGGTGAAATATACTGAATCAGTGCTGCAAATGGTTTGATAAACCAGATGAACAGCAGACATCCTGATACATTAAAAATACAATGTGCTACAGCTGTTCGTTTTGCATCTTTATTCTGTCCGATGCTGGCTAAAAGTGCTGTGATCGTTGTTCCGATATTATCTCCAAGAAGAATCGGGATCGCGCCTGTCAATCCTAATATACTTGTCACACCATCCGGTCCGGCCTGGGCTGCAAAGTTCTGTAATACTGCAATTGTTGCACTACTGCTCTGTACTACCAGAGTCATCAATGTACCAACTGCAACTCCAAGCACCGGCATATTTGATACTTTCGCGATCAAATCTGTAAATACCGGACTTGATGCCAGTGGCTTCATAACATCTCCCATCGTTTCAATTCCAAGGAACAACAAACCGAAGGCAAATATCGTCTGTCCGATACTTTTTACCTTCTCTGACTTCGCCACAAAAGAAATGATAAAACCGATAAATATGATAATGTAAATATAGTCTGTAATTTTAAATGCAATGATCTGTGCCGTCATTGTTGTTCCGATGTTTGCACCAAAGATAATCGAGATTGCCTGTGGCAGGCTCATCAATCCTGCACTTACAAAGCCAATCGCCATAACCGTAGTCGCACTACTGCTCTGCAAAACTGCAGTTGTGATTGCTCCTGCCAACACCCCTAAAACCGGATTTCTTGTCAACAGTGCCAAAATACTTTTCATCTTCTCGCCTGCCGCTTTTTGCAGACATTCACTCATCATATTCATGCCGTAGATAAATATTGCAAGACCACCTACAAGCCCAAATACGATCTGTAACTTCTCATTCATACCAATTCCTCACATTATTTCAAATATTATTTTCTTGTTTCATGCGAGTTAATTGTATGTAATACGTATGCAAGATAAATCAAATTTATGTTAAATGTATGTTAAATCGTGAAAGAAGTTTTTAAGAAGGCATATTTTCGCTAACTCACCTCTAAAAATCCTCCCTGCACTAACATACGCATATCCAGATTTCGCAGCTTTTCCCCAAACAAAATCTGTACGTGTTCTTCATCCATTGAGACGACAACCCCATCACCAAACTTTTTATGTTTCACGAGTACACCTGCTCCAAGCTGTTCTTTAAACCTCTTATATTCTTCAGCTGTTACTGGCTTCACCCTTGATGTTGTATTCTGTGCATATGGATTTGCCTGAGAAAATATTTTATTAGTAGAAACTGCTTTCGTGCTATTCTTTTGAATAAATGTTTTTCCTAATATTTCCCTGCAAAATGAACTTTCCCTGTTTGTTGTAAACAATGTCAGTTGTTGTTTTGCCCTTGTAACACCGACATAAAATAAGCGGCGTTCTTCCTCGTAAGTCTGCAATTCTTCCTTCGAAGCTCGCTTCGGATTTTGCAAAGCCTGCTCCGGCAAAATTCCATCCACCACATCAATCAGATACACATGCTCATATTCTAACCCTTTACTTGCATGCATCGTAGAAAGAATGAATGGACACTGTGCATCCGATTGTTTTTCCAAAATGATAGATTTTAATTCTTCCAAACGTTTTACAAGCCGCTCGGGCGATTCTTCCCCGGCTCCCAGCATCCGTAAAATTTCCAGTTTGCTGTCGCTTCCCCCGATTCGATTCAAATATTCACGATATCCCATATATTGCGAAATTCGATTGACCGCTTTATCTCCGCTTTCCTGCAACATGTTTTGCAAATGCGTCCGCACTGATTTGACACATCCTATAACATGTCCGCTCAATCCTTGATAATCTGCCGCCACATCAAGTACCGGCAAATCCTTTTCCTCACTAATTTCCGCTATTCTCATAGCCTCCTGCTTGCGAAGATATGTGCCAATCTTATAATATACCTGCAAAAATGCTTCCGTATCTTTCGGATTCAACGCTAATTTCATAATGTTCACAACATCTAAAACTGTTCTGTGCGAAAAAAATGTCAGTTCTGCATTTCTCATCTGATATGAAATGTTATTTCTCTCCAACAGATCAACCAACGGTAAAATACACTCATTATCTCGATACAACACTGCTGTTTGCGTTGTACAGCCATCCGCAACTTTCATAAGATAACTGTACTGGGCTTTCCTACTTTTTAGAGAAATCTCTTTAATTTCTTCCATTCTTTCCTTTGTTGCTCGCATATGCTTTTCATGACGCAATGTATTTTTCTGGATAAACCGGTCTGCTGCCTCAACAATACTTGCATTCGAGCGGAAGTTATCTTCCATCAACAGCACCCTTGCATTTGCGTGATTTTTTTCAAATGACAACAATGCTTCCGGATATGCCGCACGAAATCCATAAATACTTTGATCCTCATCTCCGACCATAAACAAATTTTCAGTTTTAGAAGCAAGCAGCGCAATAATCGCATGCTGGATTTTTGATGTATCTTGTGCTTCATCCACACAAATATAAGGATATAAATTTTGAAAATGTTCCAGTAGTTGAGGGAATTTGCGAAGCATTGTATATGCGTATACCATCTGGTCATCATAATCCATCAGATGATGTTCCCGAAGCTGCCTGCAGTATTCCTTATAAATAACCGAAATTTTCATTTCCTCTTTTTCATCCAGCTTAAGAATTTCTTCTTCACTCAACATCATGTTTTTAATATACGTAATAAGTGTACGGACATTTTTCAAATCACTCTCTGTCGCAAATTCATGTTGAACCTGCTGATAAATTTTTGATAACAGCCCTGCCGTCATCTTTTCATCCCGAACCAGTTCAAACGCCGTCCTGCCAACCATTTTTCCATAATATTGAATGATTTTCGCACATATCCCATTGATCGTTCGAAACTCTAAGCGCTCTGCCATATCATTTCCAAAATAACCTGCAAAACGCTTCGCCATATCCTTTGTTGCCGCAACCGTATAAGTAACTGTTAATATTTTACTCGGATCAATCCCCTTACAATACACCATATATCCCAGTCGCGTCACCAGCACTGTAGTCTTCCCGGACCCCGGTACAGCAAGAAGCAGCACAGGACCATCCACGCTCTGTACCGCTTCTTTTTGCTGAGTATTCAATTGTATCGGGAATCTCTGTTCAAATTCCTGCCAATTCATTGTTCTCTTACTATCCTATCCTTCTTGTCTTTTCTTTCTTGTAAACTATACTATTTATCAAGCGGCAATAAACGGATTATAAAATCTTCCCCACTTTATCGTCACGCCCAGACTTATCACCAAAAGCACAACTCCAAGTCCTATCGCTGCAAAGTCTGCCTTTGCAAATGGACGTTTCATATACCAGGTTCGTTTTGGGTTCTTTCCGAATCCACGCAATTCCATCGCATTAGAAATTGTATCGATTCGATTTAGGCTTGTCAGAATCAATGGTAATAAAATGCTGACCGAATTTTTTAATCTTGCAAAAAAGCGTTCATTCTTCCCAAGCTCTACCCCTCTTGCCTGCTGTGCCTGACTGATACTGTGATAATCTCTCTGAATATCCGGAATGTAACGCAGTGCTATCGCAACTGAATAACCCACCTTGTAGGAAACCCCGATGCTGTTAAGACTTGCCGCAAATTCACTTGGGTTTGTTGCAGAGATAAATAAGATTGCAACCGGTAATGCCACGAAATATTTCAAAGAAATATTCAACATATAAAACAATTGCTCTGCTGTCAGATCATATCTCCAGAACAAATGACATAATACATGTCGTGTACCATATAATGTTGTACCCTGATTTGGATCAAATAAAAATATAAACAAATTGTTCAAAAGCAGGAATATCAACATAAAGACCATCATAAACCGAACTTCTTTCAGCTTGATCTTACTTAATCGAAATGCCACAATACTTACTGCAAATAATCCTAACAATACCCATGTATTATATGTAATCATACTCGCAAATGTAAACAGTAAGAAGAATGCAAGCTTTGTTGTTCCGGTCAGCCGGTGTATCACACTTTTTCTCGGCAGATAATTTAATACAGTTTTAGCAGCCATGTTTTCTTACCTCCCGGTCTTCTTCTATAAAGCATTCTACAAATTCTTCCGGCGGTACAATACCGCATCGGTTTGCCAGTGTAAATAAGCTCGTCTCCTTTAAAGCTGCACGACCTATCAGCTCCGGGTCACACAGCACTTCTGCCGCACTGCGGTCTGCGATCATCTTACCATCTGCAAATACCACTGCCCTTGGCGTATATTCCAGCATCAGATGCATATCATGTGTGATCATAATGATCGTTACACCCTGCTCGTTTAGCTTTCTTAAGAACTCCATAATTTCTGTATAATGACGGAAATCCTGTCCTGCTGTCGGTTCATCTAAAATAATAAGTTCCGGATCTTGTACCAGCACACTTGCGATTGTCACACGTTTCTTCTGTCCAAAGCTAAGTGCGGAAACCGGCCAGTTACGGAATGGATACAGCCCACATATTTTCAAGGTTGCTTCGACCTTTTCTTTGATTTCTTCCTGACTCAATCCTTGATTCTGTAAGCTCAACGCCACTTCCTCAAAAATCATCGTCTTCGATATCATCTGATTTGGGTTCTGCATTACATACCCGATATATTTTGCACGATGTCGGATGTTCTCCTGCAACAAGTCCTTTCCTTTAAACAGAATCTCACCAGAATCCGGTGTTTCAAAACCACATATCAATTTTGAAAATGTTGATTTTCCGGCACCATTCTTCCCAACAATACTTACCATCTCTCCTTTGGAAATGGATAGACTGACATCACTTAATATCTTCTGCCCTTTCACATATCCAAACTCCAAATTCTTCACTTCCAGCAATGTTTCTTTTTTATCATTGTTTTTTAATACCGGATGTGACTCAAACCATTGATTGAGTTTTTTTGTATCTTCCTCATCTAATACTACCGAATCTACGTGAGATGCTTTCTTCTGTGCGGTTATTTCAATTCCTGCATAACGCATAGCAGTAACATACAATGGCTCACGAATCCCGTTCTCAATCAGTAAATTAGACGCAAGTAATTCGTCCGGAGATAAATCTGCCAGAATCTGTCCGTCATTCATTAAAATAATGCGGTCCACATCTCGCCAGAGCACATCTTCCAGACGATGTTCGATAATCAATACTGTTGTATCTGTTTTCTGCTGGATCTCATCAATCAATTCGATGGTCTGCTTTCCTGTCGCCGGATCAAGACTTGCAAGCGGCTCATCAAACAGCAAAATCTTCACCTGATCCACCATAACTCCGGCCAGACTTACTCGTTGCTTTTGTCCGCCGGACAATTCATGCGGAGCATAATCTAAATGATGCTCAATCCCTACCAGTTCTGCCACACGTTTTGTAATGGAATGCATCTCATCCTGAAGGGTGCAACTGTTTTCCAATGCAAATGCGATATCTTCGCCAACTGTCAAACCGATAAACTGACCATCCGGGTCCTGCAGCACAGTTCCAACATGAGCAGACAATTCAAAGATACTGCTCTTTGTGGCATCCACTCCATTCACCGCCAGTGAACCCTCACATTTTCCTGGATTCGAATATGGATTTAACCCGTTAATACATCCGGCCAATGTACTTTTTCCACACCCGGAAGGTCCTGCGATCAACACACGCTCACCGGGATATATATCTAGATTAATTCCTTTCAGTGTCGGGTTTTTCTGTGCACGATACTGAAAAGAATAATTCTTAAAAGAAATAATCGGAGAATTCTCGTTTATCATTCATGGTCCTCTTTCCTATGAACTAAATATAGCTGTCATTTCATATGATAGTTATTCTACCACAAGAAATGACAGCTGTAAGTCTTTTTTCAAAAAAATCTTATTCCTGATCCAAAGATCCTTTCTTTGCGATTGTCTTTGTATAAGCCAGAATCAAAAGTCCTCCGACAATTACACCTGTAATTGTATTAGAGATTGCTGCAAATACACCCTGCGCAAATACTTTTTTTACCGGTTCTGCATAGATCAAGATATCAAGTACAGGTGCTACAACTACCCATCCGACTACATGTGCAATTACATTAGCCAGAGCGAAAATAGTCATCTTACTTTTTCCGAAATCTCCATCTTCTACTTTTAATTTCTTAGCAAAGATTCCAATCACTACACCTGCAAATGCTGATGTGATAACCCAGCTCCACCATGGGATTCCTCCCCATGACAGGTCGATCAATGTGTGACCGATGAATCCGATCAGTCCACCGGCAACCGGTCCGTACATTGCAGCTAAGAGTGCAAGTACTGCATACTGAAGACTGATATTAGTATTCGGCACAGGGCTTGGAATTGCTACGAAACGTCCAAGTACGAAGAATAGTGCTGCACCGATACCTACCGCTACAACTGTTTTTATACTGCTATTACTTTTCATTTGTATATCCTCCTCTACATTTCTCTCATACCAGGCTCTATCAAAGCCTTTTCATAGTATACGATTATTACAGGCTTTTTTCAAGATACAAAATCTGTAATCAGTTATTTTTCTACTTATTTATAAGTAGAAAAATAACCTTTCAGAGATTTCCTTATAACAGTTGACAAATATTAGTAAAACATTTACGATAAAATTTAGCAATACCGAAGAGGTCTATTGCTTTTATTTTGGGAATTTTTCTTTGATCCGGTTCACAGATTCCGGATTATTTCTATATTGATGGGGGACATAATTATGGAGAAGAAAAAAAGGGGGTTTTCCCACACAATTGAGATGACCAGCGGGTCTTTATGGAAGAACATTTTTTTATTCAGTCTTCCGCTGATGTTTTCTCAGATATTGGAGGTTTTATTTAATTTAAGTGATGTAGCGATCGTTGGCCGGTTTTCCAGCTATCAGGCTCTTGGTTCGGTTGGTTCTACTACTCTTTTAGTCACACTGTTTACCGGTTTTCTGATTGGCATGGGCGCCGGTGTAAATGTACGAACAGCTCATGAGCTTGGAGCAGGAAATCAGGATAACATTACCAAAACCATTCATACTTCTTTACTTGTATGTCTGGCGGTCGGACTGATCATCTGTACCATCTGTATTCTCTTTTCGGAAAATATTCTTCATCTGTTGAACACAAAGGATGAATTGATAGATGGTGCTGTATTATATATGAAAATTTATTCACTTGGTATGCCTGCCATGGCAATTTATAACTTTGGTAACGGTGTATTAAGTGCCCGCGGAGATACAACAAAGCCATTGTTTTACCTCTCTATCGCCGGTGTATTGAATGTTATTTTAAACCTCATTTTTGTTATTTATTTCCACATGGCAGCAGAAGGAGTTGCACTTGCAAGTGCAATCGCACAGTATGTTTCTGCCGCATTGATCATCATTAATTTATTACGGCGCAATGACGAATGTAAATTACATCCTTCTAAGCTTCGTTTTCATAAGAAGGCAAGCCTTGCTGTATTAATGCTCGGTATTCCTGCCGGTATTCAAAATGCGATTTTTGCACTGGCAAACCTGTTCGTACAGACTGGTCTAAACTCTTTTGATGCCGTTACCGTATCCGGAAACTCTGCTGCGATCAACGCTGATACCCTGGTTTTCAACCTGATGTACGCGTTTTACATTGCCGGTTCTAGCTTTATCAGTCAGAATTATGGGGCGAAAAATAAAAAACGTATGCTGCAAAGTTATTTCATCAGCGTCTTTTATGCATTTGCTGCCGGTGCCATATTCGGTATTTTACTACTCCTGTTTGGAAGACAGTTTTTATCCTTATTCGCTACAAATCCAGATGTAATAAGTGCCGGACTTCAGCGAATTAAGATCATGTGGTTTGCATACTGCATCAGTGCATTTATGGATGGCTCTATTGCCGCATCTCGCGGAATCGGCAAAACAATTGTTCCGACTATACTCGTAATCATCGGTTCCTGCGTGTTCCGTGTTGTCTGGATCTATACAATATTTGCCCATTTCCACACAATACCATCTTTGTATTTATTGTATTTCTTCTCATGGGTATTGACATCAATTGTAGAAATTATTTACTTTGCGATAAGCTTCCACAAAGTAAAGATGGATTAAAAAGGGAAAACACAGGAGGTAGAATTTCTATCCCCTGTGTTTTTCATTTCCCTTATATATTTTTCATACTACTATTTTGCTAACATCATGCGGTCATTTGCAAATTCTCCACCGCTGACTTCTTCAAATTTTTTCAGAAGATCTGCCACTTTCAGATTTTTCTTTTCCTCTCCTGATACATCATAGATTACTTTTCCTTCATGCATCATGATCAGTCTGTTACCATGATTAATGGCATCCTTCATATTATGTGTAACCATCATGGCTGTCAGTTTATTTTCCTTGATGATCTGATCTGACAACGCAAGTACCTTTGCCGCTGTCTTTGGGTCCAATGCCGCTGTATGTTCATCTAAAAGCAACAGCTTCGGTTTCTTTAAAGAAGCCATCAAAAGTGTGATTGCCTGTCTTTGTCCACCGGACAAAAGACCTACCTTACTGCTCAGTCTGTCTTCCAGACCAAGATCTAATTCTTTCAGTTTTTCTCTGAACTCTTCGCGCTCTTTTTTGGTAATTCCCCATCCAAGTCCACGACTCTGTCCTCGTCTTGCGGCAATCGCCATATTTTCTTCAATTGACATTGTCGCTGCCGTGCCTGTCATCGGGTCCTGAAATACACGACCTAAAAATTTTGCTCTTTTGTGTTCAGAAAGCTTTGTAATATCTACTCCATCAATAATAATCTTGCCCTTGTCAACACCCCACACACCTGCGATTGCATTCAATGTTGTCGATTTTCCGGCTCCGTTACCACCGATGATCGTAACAAAATCTCCCGGATTCAGATTGAGATTTACTCCATTTAATGCGACCTTTTCATTGATCGTTCCTGCATTAAATGTTTTATGTATATTCTGGATTTCTAACATATAACTCATTATGCAGTCCTCCGTTTCTTGAAATATTTTTCTTTCATATAAGGAACTGCCAGGAAACATGCAACCACGACTGCTGAGAACAGTTTCATATAATCTGATGGCATCTTCAGCCATAATACAAATGCAATTACGATGTAGTAAATGATTGCTCCGATAAATACCGCTCCTAATGTAAGTGCAAATGCAATTTTCTTTCCTGCACAGAATTTCCCGAAAATAACTTCGCTGATGATAACTGCTGCAAGTCCGATTACGATTGCTCCACGACCCATATTTACATCGGCTGCGCCCTGATACTGTGCATAAATTCCACCACAGAGACCTACAAGTCCATTGGAAATCATAAGTGCGAGAACTTTATTAAATGATGTGTTGATTCCCTGTGCGCTTGCCATCTGTGGATTACATCCGGTCGCACGAATAGCAGCTCCAAGCTCTGTTCCGAAAAACCAGTAAATAATTGCAATCAGTACAATTGCCGCCAGAATCAGTTTGACAAAGAAAAATCCGCTTCCTTCTCCTGTAACATATCGAAGAGATGCAACCAGTTTGTATTGAAGCACATTGATTGCCTGATTTGATTTTCCCATAATCCCAAGATTTACAGAATATAATCCGATCTGTGTCAAAATACTTGCCAGAATTCCCGGAATACCAAATACTGTATGCAAAATTCCAGTTACAAATCCTGCTGCCATTCCTGCCAAAAATGCAAATATAAGTGCAAGTGCCGGGCTCATGCCCCCGCGGATCAGCATAACTGCTACTGCTCCGCCGGTTGCAAGTGAACCATCCACTGTAAGATCTGCAAAATCTAAAATACGAAATGTAATATATACCCCAAGTGCCATAATTCCCCAAATGATTCCCTGAGCAACGTTACCCGGAAGGGCACGTACCAGAGTCATCGGATTTAGGCTTGCCAGATAAATCCCCATAATTTAATCCTCTATTCTTCTATTGCTTCATAATCATCTGGAACTGTAATTCCAAGTTCTTCACAAATTGTCGGATTGTACATCTTTGTTACGTTTGGTGCTGTCTCAATTTCCATTGTTGTAATGTCGGCACCATTTACCAAAATATCATATGCCATCTCGCCGGCTTTGTATCCGATATCATAGTAGCTGATAGACAATGTTGCAATACCGCATCCGGAACAGATTCCCTGCTCGCCTGCAATTACAGGAACTTTTGCCGGAAGACAAATGTTGTTGATGATCTCTGTGTTTGCTGCCATTGTATTATCTGTAGGAATATAAAGTGCATCACACTCTGCTACTGCTGATGTTACAACTGACTGAATCTCATTCGAATCTGCTGCTGTATATTCTTTACATGTAATTCCATCCTTCTTCAGTGCTTCTGCAAATAAGTTTGCCTGATATGCTGAATTAGGCTCTGCTGAACAATATAAAATACCAACTGTCTTTGCATCCGGTACTAATTCTGTAAGCATCTCTTCCTGCTTATCAATCGGAGCTAAGTCACTTGTACCTGAAATGTTCATTCCTGTTGCTCCTGTCCAATCGGAAATATCCAGAGCTGTTGCATAATCTGTGATTGATGTTCCAAGAATCGGAATATCACTTGTTGCAGCTGCTGAACACTGGAGTGCTGTAGTTGCATTTGCCATGATCAAATCCACATTATCAGCGACAAAATTATTTGCAATTGTTGCACAGTTTGCCTGCTCGCCCTGTCCATTCTGTAAATCAAATGTTACGTTGTCTTTTCCAAATTTTTCTTCACAGGCATCCTCAAATCCCTTTGTAGCCTGGTCAAGAGCCTCATGCTCTAACTGCTGGCAAATACCGATCTTGTATACTTTTCCAGAATTTGATGCGCTATCTGCACTCTTTGAATCTGATGAAGAGCCACCTCCACATGCTGCCAATGATAATGTCATTGTTGCGGCTAACATAACCGCTGCTATTTTTTTTGCTTTCATAATACCCATTCCTCCTATATTGTTTTGTAACTGTTACTTTAAAGCACTACGCTTTAAATCGTTACGCTTTAACGTGATAAAATGTAAGTCATGTTAATTATTATAGTCTTGTTTTACATAATAGTCAAGAGGGAATTGGAGCCATTTGGGGGCCTTTGGGGACGGGGTTTCCGGCTTTTTTCGCGCCCCCCTCCCCAAATGGCTTCCACCGTCCCTAAATGGTTCTTGCACTCTCTTCTCTATTCATGTTACACTATAACAAAGCATATTTCTTATGAATCTAAGGTGCGTATCACCATCTATTTTCTAATTACATTTCAAAAGTCTATGCTTTTATATCAATCA
>OIZF01000421.1_pt1 | contig 29383 bp, 28 predicted proteins | sample 1588471 | NCBI WGS metagenome assembly OIZF01 (sample SAMN03283279) | human gut metagenome | biome: human-associated habitat; material: feces | host: Homo sapiens | place: Peru | collected 2012
AATAGATTGCTTTGGCTTCTTTCTCATCGAAATCTATTCTGCTTGATTGCGAAAATGCTTTGAGCTGTTCATAACCTTCACTAATGAATCGCTCAAGTACACCTTCGTATCTGTCTAGTCTTGCCTGTTCCTCACGTTTTGCTTCCGCTACTTGTTCTTTGCGGTCTTCCACACGTTTAACAGCTTCAATTATTTCAGGCTGTTTTGTCAAGTCGTTCCATTGAAGAACCAATATTTTGTATTTCTCCCATAAAGTATTGTAATCAGTCTTTAGTTTTGTAATGTCCTCGTTTTTGAGGCTAATTGGGTATTGAGACTTTCAATAACGGCATCCTTTTGAACGGTTGCTTGTCTGACAGCATTTTCGTCAAGCAGCGATATGTGTTGCTTCACTTTTGCATTTTCAGCCTTTAGTGTATCATTCTCATTCTGCAATGCCTTATTCTCAATAATCAGTTTGTTGAGTTGCTGCATATAGTAAGTGTAAGTTTTGTTGACAGATGCTTGTGTACCATTATTCTGCTTGTCACGTTCAGCGTTGATGGCAACGACAAGAACCTTGATAGCGTCATTGATGTTTGTTGTCCGTTCCTCTCGCCAAGTCTTTTGTCCGATGAGTGCAGGAATTGGGATGGAAAGTTTCTTATTTACGGTATTCATTGCTTCTTGTACAGGTGTCTTTATGTTGAGAAGAGAAAATGTAAGTTCTTGTTTGTCAACAGTGGCAAGAACAGCGTATTTCTCCACTTTGTCAAGAGCGACTTTCGCCTGGCGTTCCGCTTACGTATAAATTCGCACGATCTGAAAGGCGCTGCGAAAGAAACGAGCACTAATGGGGGCGACGCGTCTCGCGGGATAGAGATAGGAGTTAAATACGAACGCTACTACTGCTAATAATAGCTGCATCTTTCTCCGCGGGACGCGTCGCCCCCATTAGAGTTCGCGTTTGGTGGTAGCGCTTGATGGTAGCGCTTGATGATAGCGTTTGGTGCTTGAGTCCGTTCGCATGTAATGCGTCACCCAATCAAATGGCGTAACTCAGCGTTTTTCAATACGCGCCATTCTATGGCACAAAAAGTGATGAAGTCAGGAGCGTAATTATTGGGCGATTTCTTCAACCGCAAATTTTTCGGGGTGTTTACCTTCAAACTGGCGATAATATTCCATGATGATGCGCATATCCGCATCAACGTTTCCAGATGGGTGGAGTGTTTTTGTGCACACAATGCGCTTGTTGGGATAATCGATAGCGTAAAGCAAAATAGGAAGTTGTGCCTTTAATGCGATAAAGTAAAAACCTCTTTTCCACTGCTTGGCTAAAGACCTTGTACCCTCGGGAGTAATGGCAAGTGAAAAATGAGAAGATTCTTTTGCTTTCTGGGCCAACTGGTCCGTCATGCTTGTATGTTTGCTTCTCTCGACAGGAATACCTCCTATGCGCTTAAGCAATCGGCCAAATGGCCAGAAGAACCATTCCTTTTTCATCAGGAAATTTGAGGTCAATCCGATAGAAGTGTAGTATAGTTCTCCGATGATAAAATCCCAATTGCTTGTATGTGGTGCCACGCAAATAATGCATTTGTCTGGCGTCTGTTCAGTGACTTCGATGCGCCAGCCTAACCATCTGTGCAGAATTGTTTTGCAAATGGATTTGAGCATTTCTCTTATGTAAAATTGGTATTAGTGGTCTCAAACGAGATGTGCAAGTGTTACAACACCTGCTTTGATACAGATGTTAAACACTTGCACATCGGTAATCATTTGACTAACGCTACTATGTTTTGACTTTATGCCTTTATGATGCGGGCATTAATGTCGTTAACCTTATCGGTAAACTCTTGTTTGAGCTTACGATAAAATTCGCGTTCAGATCCTTTTTCAGTATGGCTGATGCGTGCAACATATTCACCATGAAGGGCAATAACCTCTTTCATAAGTTCGTCAAGCACAGTTCGGTCTGCTTGTTGGCACATACTTAAAGCCACACAATCGGCAAAGAGGTCGCCAGTGATCATTTTGATACTCTTTTTGAGTTGTTTGCGGTTTGCCATAATCGTTTTTTATTTGGTTAATATGGGGAGTACGGTCTCCTTTTTATTATTTCGAAATAATATCACGTCCCTTCAGAATGGCCTGCTCGTTCATAGGTAGCAGATTGTGGTGACGCTCAGGCAGTGTCTTACGTAAGGCTTTCATTACACTCTCGATGGATACGATTGGGTGAACTTTGAGAAAACCTCCTAAGATGAACATGTTAAAGCACTTCATCATAGACATTTCGGCAGCAGATTCCATTGCAGGAATGTGCCATGAGGTGATGTCTGTGCGCGAAGGCTTTTCTATGATTCCAAAACTGTCGTATATAAGAGTACCACCTTTTTTTACCTTGGGTTGGAACTTGTCGAGTGAGGGTTGGTTGAGCAGAATGGCCGTATCGTATGTGCTGAGTATGGGCGATGATATAGGCTCGTCGCTGATGATGACCGTTACGTTTGCTGTGCCACCACGTTGCTCAGGTCCGTATGCAGGCATCCATGTTACTTCTTTGCCCTCCATAAGTGCCGCATAAGCTAAAATTTTGCCCATTGAAAGCACTCCTTGGCCACCAAATCCAGATATAATAATTTCTTGTTTCATGTGTCTTGTTTATTTATCTTTCAGGTCGCCAATGTGGTAAAAGTCGAACATGTGGTCTTCCATCCATTCATTGGCTTTGACGGGTGACATCTTCCAACCAGAAGAACAGGTAGATACAATTTCGATTAAATTAGAACCTTTGCCTTGCATTGAGTTTTCAAATGCATGGCGAATAGCTTTCTTTGCTTTGCGTATGGCGGCAACGCTATGTACACTTTGACGTGTAACATATGCTGTGCCTTCAAGGTTTGCAGCGAGGTCTGTAATGTTGAGTGGATAGCCATGCAATTTAGGGTCACGGCCGTACGGGCAAGTAACAGTCTTCATGCCCAATAGGGTGGTGGGAGCCATTTGGCCACCAGTCATGCCATAGATGGCATTGTTGATGAATATCATGGTGATGTTCTCGCCACGATTGAGGGCATGAATTGTTTCGGCAGTTCCGATACATGCTAAATCGCCATCTCCCTGATATGTAAACACCAAACGGTCTGGCCAAAGTCGCTTACATGCTGTGGCAAGTGCTGGCGCGCGTCCGTGTGCAGCTTCCTGCCAATCAATGTCAATGTAACGGTAGGCAAAAACGGCACAACCAACGGGGCTGATACCTATTGTCTTTTCTTCCAGGCCCATTTCTGCAATGACTTCTGCCACAAGTTTGTGAACAACGCCATGCGAACACCCAGGACAGTAGTGCATGTCCGTGTCGTTCAGGAGTTCTGGCTTTTTATACACCAAATTCTCTGGTTTGATAATATCTTCTCTTGTCATGAGTTTCTGGCTGAAAAATTATTTTTCTTTATTCCGGGCATTCTTAATACAACTTCAACCATTTTGATGATGACAGCAAATAAACCGACACTATACCACAGCATGGTACGTGTGTTGTCAACCAAGATACCAATCATGGCAACCAAAGCCACAATGATGAAAATGCTATTGAGAATGTTTCTCAGAAATAGATTATGCGTCATGCGCCTTTTTTGTTGCGCCTGTCTTGACTGACGCAACTGTTCCAATATGTCATGCCCGTTTCCAGGTGTGTTGTTATTGATCATATTAAAGCGTTGTTAAAGGTGCGTATGGCACTTGTTATTGTAACTTTTGCAAGGCTTCTATAATTTCGTCTGGGTCGGGTACAATGCCTCCCAAGCGTCCATAATGTTCAACGGGCGTTCTGCCTTCAACTGCGCATCGCACGTCAAATATCATTTGTCCTGCATTGATTTCAACGACCAAAATACCTTTGACCTTCTTGCTGAGCTCGCTGATTTGTTTTTCGGGGAAAGGCCATAGGGTTATAGGGCGGAACAATCCCACTTTAAGCCCTTGCTTGCGGGCACTTTCCATTGCCTTTTGTGAGATGCGTGCTGCCGAACCGAAAGCTACAATAGCATAGTCCGCGTCTTCAATGTTTTGACATTCGTATCGAACCTCCTTGTCTCTTATTTCTTGATATTTGTGCTGCAAATGCAAGTTCTTAGCTTCCATTTTTGACGGCTCAAGTTCAAGAGATGTGATAACTTGGGGGCCACGTGTTTTCAGTCCATGTCCGTTAGCGGCCCAAGGACACTCTTTGGCAATTTCTTCCTCAGTACGGCGAGGCTTGAACGGGGGAAGCACAACTTTCTCCATCATCTGACCGATAACGCCATCAGAAAGGATCATTGCAGGGTTGCGGTACCGGAATGCGAGTTCAAAAGCCAAGTCAACAAAGTCTGCCATTTCCTGTACAGATGCAGGTGCCAATACAATTACGTTGTAATCGCCATTGCCACCGCCTCTTGTTGCTTGGTTGTAGTCGCTTTGTGATGGTTGAATGGTGCCAAGACCAGGGCCACCGCGCTGCACATTAACAATCAGTCCTGGTACTTCGGCGCCAGCCATATAGCTGATACCCTCTTGCATCAGTGCTACGCCAGGTGATGATGAAGATGTCATGACGCGTTTGCCGCTTCCGCCACCGCCATATAGCATGTTGATTGATGCTACTTCGCTTTCAGCCTGCAACACCACCATGCCGGTAGTTTCCCAAGGCTTTAACTCTGCCAATGTTTCAAGCACCTCGCTTTGAGGTGTAATAGGGTATCCAAAATATCCGTCACACCCACAGCGTATGGCTGCGCGTGCTATGGCTTCATTCCCCTTAAGTAGGAGTACTTCGTTTTCTTCTTTCATAGAAGTATGTTTCAAGGGCAGACTGCACACATATATAGTTTTGTGTGAGTCTTTTCTTATACCTGATTCTACTCTTTTGTTCGATAAACACTAATGCAACCGTCGGGGCATACAATGGCGCACGAAGCGCAGCCAATGCAAGTGTCTGCTATTTCCTCGCAATAGGCATAGCCTTTATGGTTGACTTCTTTTTTTGACAATTCGAGCGTATGGGTGGGACATGCCACAATGCATAGTCCGCATCCCTTGCACCGTTTGGTGTCGATGACAAGAGCTCCTTTCATTTTGCTCATATTTATATGTATCAAATTCCTGCCCGACTTCAGGGGCAAGAGTGTATGTGTTATTGGTTGTACATGTCCTTGTTGTAGAAATCCATGATTTCTGTCAGCATCAATCTGCATTGGCGTGCGGGGCCTTCCGGTTCAATCTCTTCAGATTTTAGAAAACACGAAATAGCATTGCCCCAGTCAGACTGCTTCATGAATACTTTACCTTGCAAGTAGTAGAGTTCTGCCGAATGCTCTGTTTTTTGTTGCTCTTGGCAGATAAGTCGCATGGCTTCATCAGTTTGGCCATGGTCTAATGCGTCATAAATGTCTTGAAAATGGTTCATTTCGGCTGTATTCATAGGCATGTCTTAAAGCAAAGTTACTGCTTATTATTGGATAACAATATATCTCAAGTGCTTTTTTAGAGAAACTTAACTCGCAGTTTGTCATCAGTCAGCGCCTTTCAGTAAGTACACCTTCAGTCTGCAGATATGTGCTATTTGGTAGTATTAAGCGTGTCAGAAATGCCTTGCTCCCTATGACAGATATGTACTTCTATGCCGAATTTTTGGTGTATATGCTCGGCCAGGTGTTGGGCAGAGTATACACTGCGGTGTCGCCCACCTGTACAGCCGAATGCGAACATCAAATTTGTAAATCCACGTTCCATGTAGCGTGTCACGTGTGCATCAGCCAACTTGTATACAGAATCAAGGAATGTGAGAATCTCGCCATCGTCCTCCAAGAATTTGATTACGGGAGCATCAAGGCCGGTGAGTGGTTTGTATTGTTCGTAGCGTCCGGGGTTGTGTGTGCTTCGGCAGTCAAATACATATCCGCCTCCGTTGCCAGAGGTGTCTTCGGGAATACCTTTCTTGTAGCTGAAACTGAATACGCGTACAACTAATGGCCCTTGCCCGTCATACTTTGACTTTGTGGCCTGACCAAGTTCTTCGGGCTTTTGGTTAAACTGTGGCAGCTCTACCATGCGGTGCAAAGTGTCATTCAGGCAGGGGTAGGGCGTAGCGGCACCTTCAAGTAGCAAACGGCGCAAATTTTGTATTGCCAGAGGTATGCTGTCAAGAAAGTACTTTTTGCGTTCAAAGTAGCCACGCAAACCATAGGCTCCGAGCACTTGTAGTATGCGGAATAACACGAATTGTTGTAAACGCTGGCGGAACGCGTTGGAATTGAGTTGTGGCACAATTTGTTGCAATTCGGCTAAGTAAGCATCAATCAGTTGCTCACGCAATGTTTGCGGATAACGTGCAGACGCTTGCCACAGGAATGATGCAATGTCATATTGCAGGGGGCCTTGCATTCCGCCTTGGAAGTCTATAAAATATGGAGCACCATCGCACAGCATGACGTTGCGTGCTTGAAAGTCGCGATACAAAAAGTAATGATCATCTTGCTCATTACCGGCCAGGTCCTTTGCGAACTGTTGCATGTCGTGTTCCAACTCTATTTCGTTGAAAGGCAAGTCCGTTGTCTTCAAAAAACTGTATTTGAAGTAATTTAAGTCGAACATGGCGGCTTGATGGTCAAAGCGTATCGGAGGCAGACATTGCTCGTAGTCAATGCCCTTTCCGCCTTCAACCTGTACATGTGCAAGCATTCGCAAGGTCTTTTCAAGCAGTGCAACTTCTTCTTGGCCATAATTATATCCGTTTTTACGAGCATTCGCGAGTGTATCGTAAAGAGATTCGTGTCCAAGGTCTTGCTGTATGTAGCACGTTTCGTCATCGCTCACTGCGTAAATGTGCGGCATAGGCATTCCTGCTTCAGAAAAGTGCCGGGCAAGATATACAAAGCAGTGGTTTTCATGTGTTGAAGGGCCTATAACGCCGATTACGCTTTCGTTGTTATTTGCATATATGCGCACGTATTGTCTGTTGCTGCCTGCTTTAGGCAGGGTTTCCACCTTAAGAGGCGCTTGCCCTTTCCAGTGCTTGTATAGTGAGAGTAATTCTTTCATAATGCTGTTATTCCTTTCTGTTCCAAATGCTCATGACCTTTTTGCGGATGGCAATGATGTTAATAATAGAAACTAATACAAAAATGCCTCCACCAGTCAAAAGTGCGGGCAGCATGCTACCTCTTTTTATTGTTGGGAAAATAAGGCCGATAACGTGCATATAGTAGTCGCGAACGACTATTAACAATGCAAACGCCAATATGAGTGTTGCTGCATTCATGCCGAGAGTCAGTAATTGATAGGGGCGGCTCACACGATTGGGGCTATAGCCTATGAGAAGCAGGTTCTCAAGTTTCTGTGTATTTTTTTGTACAAGCAGATATATGCTGAGCATAAGAATGTAGAATGAAAGTATGCTGACCAATAAACCGACAAGCATCACCATGCTTACCACGACCTTCAAGAAGTAAGTAGTCTTGCCAGCGTCCAGTTTATTGTCTTCTACGTCATAGCCCTTTTGCTGCATGTATTGCGCTATGCGTGAGTCTGCAGGATTGTTAACTTCCAATATGATGCGTGATGGATCCTCCGTTTTACCAGGTTCGTAGGTGGCATTGCTCCAATCCATAAACGATTGGGGGACGAGTATTGTGTTCAATCTGCTTGAAAAGCCCAGCACCTTGCCTTTGAATTGGGCGTGTTGGCCGTTGGCATTGATAAAGATGCGCATATCAATCATGCCGACAAGTCCGTCGCTTACTTTTGGCAGATTGCGACTTTGTGCAAAACCAAAGTTGTATAATGCAATATACGTACGAGGCAAAATGACAGGCACTTCTTCATCGCCGGGCTTATATTGCCAGTCGGCTGCTGAGGCATCAACAAAACTGTCGGGTACGGCTTCAAAGAACATTTCCGTGTTCAGAGGCTCTGCACCATTAACTGCCATTGCTGCAGACACCTTATATTGTGAGGACGTAAAAGCACCTGCTTTTTTACAGAATGGCTGTTTGCGCACATCGTCAATGTCGAATGTTGAGAAAGCGTTACTGCGGCCAGACAGTGTGCCAACGGTCGTGATGTGTTTGGAAACGACCAAAAAGTTGTTGTTGATAAAATTGTCTTCTTCGGTAAATACCGGTATGATGTCCTTATAAAACTGAATGCCCAGCATGACTACCCACATGCCAAAAAGGTTGGCAAAGAAAAAGCCTGCAAGTTGTGACAGGCTGATGTGCTGTCTGAGCAATTTCCAAATCAACTTGTTCATAGCAAAGCGTCTGTTTGCGAATTATAGTTTGAATGTTTGATCATAGTCAAGTTCCATGTGCTTGCCTATGCTCGTTACGATAACTCCGGCTCCTTGCCGTTTGGCTTCAGACATCATGATATCAGCCATAATGGCAGAATTGGTGTCGTCAAGGTGGCTGATAGGTTCATCGGCCAGCAAAAAGTCGAAGGGTTGTACCAAAGCGCGTATCATGGCCACGCGTTGCTGTTGTCCAAAACTCATACGTCCAACTTTGGCATCAAGTTTGTCGGCGATGCCCAAACGCTCAAACCAACTCTCAATCTCTGCTTGGGTCTTGAAATTTGTGAGTTTGTTCTTGATCTCGACATTTTCAAGAGCTGTCAGTTCAGGGAATAAACGCAGTTCTTGAAACAAGTGACTGATGTTACGTTGCCGTATATCCACCCAATTGCTTACAGTGAGTGTTTTGACGTCAGTATCGTCAAAACGTACAAGGCCGGTATAGTCATGCCGGTATCCTAATATGTAGCTACACAGAGTAGATTTGCCTGTGCCCGACATGGCTTCGACCAAATAGAGCTTACCTTTTTCAAACTTCACATTTTGCTTCCATATCTCGCTCTTAAGGTCTGAACGTTGGGCAAAGACATGAGGCAGAACGTTTGATAATGTAATTGATTGCATGATAGTATGCTGGTTTTATTCGATGCTGATTGTTGCTTTACGGCCGCTCATAGCTTGGTAGGTGATATGTTGTGCGCCTAACGTAAATTTGCGGATTAGGTCGTGTAACCCGCCTTGTTCAAAACAGGGCTGCTTGAGCAGACCATTCACATCAAGACTGATGTAAACTAAAGTGCCGTTTGCCGAGTTGCTTTTGTCAAAGCCAAAAGGTTTCTTAGCTTCACCAATCATTTGGGGCGATGCAAAATATAGTGCATTGTTGCAGTCTTGTAGGCCAAAGTTAAGTTGCTGTTTGTCGCTGCTCAGATAGAAAGCATGATCTGACAACTGCTTCAATAGTACATTCTTTTGTTTGTGTGCACTTTGCAGCCAATAGTTCGCATCGTCAAAGAGGTGGGAAGTGTGCGTTTCGGCTTTCATGCAAAACGATGGTGTCCAATCCTTGCCAAAGGCATCAATTGCAATGCTAAACAATCCGTCTGTGCTACCTATCATCTGATCAGCGTCAAATGTTTGATTGAGACCCATGAGTAGCCCGCGCAGCGTGGCGTCCGTTTTGAGCAGTTGTAGTAATGGCTTGCCTTGTGCACGCGTAGCCATGAACAATAAGTGTCCGGCTGTAGTTGCGGTTGGTGGGGTGGTTATACAGCCTTTTGATTGTTCAAAGGCGTTGATTGCATTGATAATATCGTCGTTGTCGCTGGTAATTTCGCAGTTAATGTCAGACATTGTTAACTGTCCCTGCTTACTGCGTTTAACATTTGCTGCGGCAAACACGTGTATTGCGGCAGGGTCGCAGTCGGGGGGCACACCAAGGCGGAACAGCATGTTATATGGTGCAGGCACCGCGTCGAGTTGAGTGTATATTTGTATGCTGCCATCAATAGCCTTGAGCTTGTTAAAAGCATCGGTGCTTGTAAAGTTATCGCCCGAGTTAATCATGGCCGTAATCGTTTGGCGCAATAAGTCGCGTTCTTTCGCAACGCCGGGGCCAATACATAACATGTTGCTGTTATCCCAACTCACGAGCCAGCCGCTGTTTATCCAAGCCCAGTTTCTGCCATCAGATTTGTCAATATTGCCAGTGTTAAGCTTTGCCTTTTGTGCAAGCGCACGGGCAAACTCATCTTCATCGTCAATCTTTGCTGTGATGCAGAAGTATTCGTTAGGTGTGATGAAAGCGTATACAGGCTTGCTCATATCTATACCCGATGTGGTGCCGTCCATCATTTCGCCCAAGCATGCCGGGAGCGTTTGGCCGCCTGCCTGGTCTTTTATTTTTGCGGGGTTGATGCGTATAACAGCTTTACTTTGTGCTGGTATGAAATCCTCATATCCTTTGGGCCAAAGCCACCATGTGAGCAAGGCTGCAATGACTGCAACCACTATTGTAGTTGCAATGATATATTTCTTCGATTTAGCCTTTTGCATAACATTCTATAGAGTTAGGCCTTTGTGCGTTTTGCCAAATACATGAGATGTACTGCAACAAGTGCTGCAGTCTCTGTTCTTAATCTGCTTTCGCCAAGGCTAATTGGTTGAAAACCATTGCGAATAGCCTTGTCAACTTCACTAATACTGAAATCGCCTTCTGGACCGATGAGAACCAAGGATTCCCCGTCAGAATTAAGAAGATCGCCTAAGAAATTACGCCCTGAAAGGTGAATGCCGTCCTGGTTGTCGCCTGTCTCCTCGGGGGCGTAGCAATGTGCTATGAACTTCTGTCCGTCAAAAGGTTTGTTTATGAAATCCTCAAATGATGTAAGGGGGTCTATATCTGGTTTGAAAGCTTTGTGACTTTGTTTCATGGCCGAAACGACTATTTTTTCCAGTCGTTCGGTTTTTACCACGCGTCGTTCAGAATTGGCACAGTTGAGAAGTGATATTTTATCAACTCCTATTTCGGTGGCTTTTTCAGCAAGCCACTCCATGCGGTCCATATTTTTAGTCGGTGCAACAGCCAAGTTAATGCTGCCTTGCCATAGTTTGTGGTCGTCCCATTCGTGGTCAATGGCAAAAGTGCAGTGTTTTGCCGAGGCCACTGTAATATGTGCGTCGTAGAAATGGCCAATGCCATCAGTCAGGGTCAGTGCGTCCCCCTCTCTCATTCTGAGCACGCGTACAGCATGTCCTGCTTCGTCGGCTGGAAGTTCGTTAGATCCTTCAGCTATTTGTGGCGCATAGAAAATGTGTGTCTCTTTCATGATTTGTCTTGTTTGGCTTCTACTCGTTGTTGTTTGCCATATCCCGCTTGTTAAGCTCGTCACGTAACACGCTGGCCAGTTCAAAGTTATCATCTTCGACTGCCGATTTGAGCGCTTCCTTAAGCAAGTTGTTGCTCATGGCAGCAAGGGGCAAGGCCATGCTTTGCTTGTCCGGATTGTTCATTCTTGATTGTCGCTCAAAAGTGTCGCGTTGCACCCACAGTGCAGAGTGTGTTTCTATTGCTGACACAACGGCTTCGGCCACGGGCACGGTGATAGACACCACTTCATTAACGAGTTCAAAGTCAAGCAAAGCTTGTGTCTCACCATTGGCTGGCTGCATCAGTCGTACACCTATCATGGTCATGCCCACGCGTCCAGCCAATTTATTCATCAGCTTTGAGCAAGTAAAGTCTTTATGCTTTAATGCATTTGCAATCATATCGTACCCATTGTGCGGAATGAGGATTGGAAGGAAACGTTTGCCCTCCTTTTCACGCAGCACCAAAATGAAAGCATCTTGCAGTTCTCGACCACGTGTCATACCTTCAATCATTAGTTCAATATAATTATCGTACATACGCTGGTTGTCAGTTAGTTACGTTGTTTGCATAATTTGTATGGCAGCTCGTCTACATACTCCTTATGACAATACAAAGTCTATGCAGGTATTGGCATATTCCACTCTGCAATTTGCTATGTATTGCTGTTATTGGTAAGCAAAGTTACTGCAAACCCAACTTTCAACAAAGCAAAACGTGTTATTTCTTGGACATTTGCGCCTTAGGTTGTTTATGGCGTCACTCTGTGAAATTATTGTGTATTTCGTCAGAGCATAGAATATTTGCGGCAGAATGCAAATGATTGAATATTTGCCATCAAACTTTCGGATAAGCGCAATGCTATTTGTACATTTGCAGAATGAAACAAATCTTTTTGCTTTTAGTCATAGCTGTCGGCCTAATGACGTCATGTCTGGGTAAATTAGAGGAAAATGCTAAGGTGACGGACATAGTGAACGTCGGGCAGCGTTTGCCAGAATTTGCGGTGACTACAAGTGACGGCTCTTTGGTGAGTAGTGGTAATTTGCGTGGGCATGCGTCCGTAATAGTGTTTTTCAGCACCCAATGCAAAGATTGCCAGCGGGCTTTGCCTGCGTTACAGAACGTTTATAATAAGTATAAAGCGCGTGTCACTTTTGTGTGTATAAGTAGAGCGCAATCAGGCAATGATGTTGCTGCTTATTGGCAGGCGCAAGGCTTGAACATGCCATATTCGGCACAGACGGATCGCAGCGTCTATGCGTTGTTTGCCACAGCAGGCATACCGCGTGTCTATGTGTCAGATAATAACGGGATTGTTCGTGCCATCTATGTTGAAAAGGTCAATAGCGATACATTGTGTAGAACGCTTGATGGTTTGATAGCAGATGATAGTATATAATTATTGTTGTCCAGTAAAACGCCGAAACGCAGCTTTTTCCGTCTTAAACCCTTTATAAATAGGACTTCTTGCTCTTTATTTCAAAAAGTAAGCCCCTTGAGTTAGCTGCACATGGCTGCAGAAGCTATTATTGACATAAAAGCATACATGAAATACGTTAGCAATCACGTTGTCCATGACAGACTTTAATGCTTTTACCCTGTAAGGTTGGGTGTTCAAAATTGGCATCAAAAATGAGATCGTTTTAGGGAATTCTATTCGTTGTTATGGTTGTTCGGTGAAAAGTAAACATGCGATCGGACTCAAACATCAAACGCAAGCACTAATGGGGGCGACGCGTCTCGCGTCGGGAAATGATTCAGCTATTATTTAGTATAGCTTGTATCTTTCTTTTTAATTATCCCGACGCGAGACGCGTCGCCCCCATTAGTGCTTGCGTTTTTTTCGCAGCGCGTTTCAGCAACTTATAATGCAACAAAAACGGTCTCGCTTTTGATGCCAATTTTGAACACCCTACCTGTAAGGGCAAAAGCATTATTACAATGTGCTTTAGACTTTTACTGGACAGTAATATTTTGAGTTAGTCCGCAGTAATGGTTCAAACTTCGAGTTTGGCTAAGAACTCGGTCTCGTTAATGATGGGTATACCCAGTTTTTCTGCTTTTTCACGCTTAGATGGGCCCATTCCCTCGCCGGCAAGAATAAAAGATGTCTTCTTTGATATGCTTGTAGCGTTTTTGCCACCATTGTCTTCAATAATCTTCTTATACTCCTCGCGCGAGTGCTGTTCAAATGTGCCACTAATAACGATTGTCATGCCAGCGAGTAGGGTAGATGCCATTTCTTTTTCCTCAATGCACATCTGTACGCCAGCCTCGCTCAATCGTTTAATCAGGGTGATGTTGCGTTCTTCGCGCAAAAATGTACGAACGCTTGATGCTATAACCTCGCCCACACCGTCGCATGCAAGCAGGTCGTCGATACTTGCCTTAAACAGAGCTTCCATTGATTTGAAGTGGCGTGCAATACCTTTGGCCACGACCTTGCCCACAAAACGAATGCCGAGGGCAAACAAAACTCGCTCAAACGGCACCTTCTTGCTCTCTTCAATACCTTCGATTATTTTATTAGCCGAACGGGCTTTCGTGCCATCTTCGCCCCAAAGGTCTTGCACTTTAAGTTGGTACAAGTCGGCCACATCGTGAATGAGTCCTCGTTCGAAATAGGCGTCCACCGTTTCTGGGCCGAGTGATTCTATGTTCATGGCATCGCGGCTGATAAAATGCTCAATGCGTCCTTTGAGCTGTGGCGGACACGCTGTGTCATTCGGACAATAGGTTGCTGCCTCGCCTGGGTAGCGCACCAATGGTGAGCCACATTCGGGGCAGTGTGTAATGAATGACACCTTTGGGCCAAGCGCTTCACCGGTTTGTTGGCGTGCCTCGGTGTTGACACCCACAATTTGTGGAATAATTTCGCCAGCTTTTTCAAGATAAACGTGATCGCCAATGTGCAGGTCAAGTTGCTTGATAATATCCTCGTTGTGCAATGAGGCGCGTTTGACAATGGTGCCGGCCAGTAACACGGGGTCCATGTTGGCAACAGGGGTTATGGCGCCCGTGCGGCCTACTTGGTAAGTCACCTCGCGCAGTGTGGTGCAGGCCCGTTCTGCCTTAAATTTGTAAGCTATAGCCCATCGTGGGCTTTTGGCCGTAAAGCCTAAGCGTTGTTGTTGCTGCAGTGAGTTTACTTTCAGCACAATGCCGTCAGTGGCCACAGGCAATTCGCGGCGATGTACGTCCCAATAGTCAATGTATTCAAATATCTCGTCAACAGAGTGTGCGAGTTTTACGTGGTCTGACACCTTAAAACCCCATTGGCGTGCTTTGGCCAGCCGGCCAAAGTGTGTAGGCTCGTGTATGCTGTCGCCCATCACATAGTAAAGGTAAGCATCGAGGTGGCGGTGTGCCACAACTGCCGAACTTTTACTTTTGAGCGTGCCTGAGGCAGCATTGCGCGGATTGGCAAACAGTTGTTCTTCGCGTGCCTCGCGTTCGGCATTAAGCTTTTCAAAACTTTGCCACGGCATCAGCACTTCGCCACGAATTTCAAAGTTTGCGGGGCAGCCGCAGTCTTCAGGCAACTGCAGGGGTATGGTTCGGATCGTTTTGACGTTGGCCGTTACATCGTCGCCGCGCACACCATCACCACGCGTCACAGCACGCACCAGTTTATAGTTCTCATAAATGAGGGAAATGCTCAGTCCGTCGAATTTTTGCTCGCAGCAAATTTCAAAAGGTTCACCTTGCAGCCCCTCCCTTATGCGGTTGTAAAAATCCTCAACGTCTGTTCGTGAGTAGGTGTTGCCGAGCGACAACATGGGCGTTGTGTGCTCCACCTGTACAAAGTCCTGACTCAGGTCACTGCCAACTCTCACAGAGGGTGAGTTGGCATCAGCCATTTCCGGGTGCTTGCGTTCAAGGTCCATGAGCTCGTGCATGAGCATGTCAAACTCCTGGTCGGTAATGGTTGGAGCGTTGAGTATGTAATAATTATAGTTGTGTTGGTGCAACTCTTTGCGGAGTTGCAATATACGTGCTTTCTCGTCCATGTCGTTAGCTTGTTGTGAGCGTGTTCCTAATTTGAAATACAAAAGTACAGACTTTCGCCAATAAATTTGTAATTTTGCGATGTAATTTTGAAACCATACACTACCATCTATGCGTATTGATATCATAACCGTTTTGCCCGAAATGCTTGACGGCTTTGTAAACACCTCTATATTGGCTCGTGCCCAAAAGAAGGGACTCGTTGAAATACATGTACATAATTTGCGTGACTACACTACAGACAAGCACCGCCGGGTAGATGACTATCCCTTTGGCGGCTTTGCTGGTATGGTGATGCAGTGTCAGCCTATCGATGCCTGCATCAGCCAGTTAAAATCGGAGCGCGATTATGATGAAATAATTTTTACATCGCCCGATGGCGAACAGTTCGACCAGCCAATGGCCAACGAACTGTCGCTGAAAAAGAATATTATAATTCTGTGTGGTCATTACAAAGGTATAGACTACAGAATACGCGAACACCTTATTACTAAGGAGATAAGTGTAGGCGACTATGTGCTGACTGGGGGTGAACTGCCAGCGGCCATCATCAGCGATGCACTCGTGCGCCTGGTGCCGGGTGTGCTTTCCGACGAACAAAGCGCCTTGAGTGATTCTTTTCAAGACAACTTGTTAGCTGCGCCAGTATACACACGTCCTGCTGATTATAAAGGGTGGAAAGTGCCCGATATTCTGCTTTCGGGGCATGATGCAAAAATCAAGGAATGGGAATTGCAACAAAGCATGGAACGTACCAAACGCCTACGCCCCGACTTGTTGAAGTAATTTGAGTTGCCTAAAACGCGCTACAAAAACGCAAGCACTAATGAGGCCGACGCGTTCCGCGACGGGAAAAATGCAATGTTCATACACTGATGTAAAGGCTCGCAGACAGCATTATTTAATTTATACGCTTGTCTGTGAGCCTTTGCCTTAATTTTCGCGGGACGAGGCTGCTGAAAAATAGCCCGACGCGGAACGCGTCGCCCCCATTAGTGCTTGCGTTTTTTCATTCAACCCAATACTGCATACGAGAGGCAAGCAAGGTTTTAAGGTTGGTAATGGCCTTCTGTACTTCAGCCTTCTGATGTTCTATCGGCTCTATGCGATGAGCAAAGAGTTGTTGGAGAGGGAGGGGAGGGAGAGGAATGGGGAAATTAGAAATTGCCTTACGGTCTCCTCTCGGCATTTTTGCTCCTTTGGTTGTTGCATTGTAATTCGTCCAAGTGAAGGTCACAATCCGCTTGCACACCTATTCCAGTTTGAAATCCTTCTTGATTTGTTGTAGAATATCGTCGAGAACGTATGTGTTGAACATGCGGCCAAACAGTTTGACCACCATGTCGGGCCTGGTGGCAAGCGTGATTTGAAAGTTGCGAAGGAACAGCTCCTTCTGCATTAGTTTGTACATGGCCAAGGCTATGTAAGGATATATGTCGCAACTCTCTTGTATGATGGGTTGTTTTGCCAGTTTTATCCACAGCTCGCTTGTTAAATTAAAGTTCTTGATTTCATTCAGTTGCTCAACAATGGCCGTGTACTCCTTCATGTCATTATGTGGCGCATCTAATGCCTTGTCAAGCAGCTCAACAGCCTTTTTGTCATTTTGAAATTCATGGTAATAGGCTGCCAGTTGTGTAAGCAGGCTGCACTGCGAACTGCCGAGCATGCCAAGCGACAAAGCAAGCTCTTCTGCCATATTGTCGTTGCCCAGCATGATGTGGGTGTAAACAAGGTCGGTCGTGATGCGCAGGTGGTCTGGACTTTCGGGCGGGCAGAGTCTGAGGGCATCTTGCAGTGATTGCAAAGCTTCCTTTTCGCGATGTTGCGCATAAAGTTGTTCACCTGCATACATGCGCAAACTATAATCATTGGGGCACAAATGGGCGTATTTAATACACAGTTTCAGTCCCTCTTCGGTGTTTTGTGTAGCAAAGGTGGCGAACACTTTCAAACTCATGGCACGTTGGTTGGTGTCGTCGATGGCGAGTGCGTAGTCGCAGCTCTGTATGCACTCTTGATACAGCCCGCACTTTTGCTGAATGTCAGCCAGTTGGCTCCATGATATGGCGTCGTAAGGGTTGATGTCAACCTGTCGGTTGGCAGCCTCTATGCTCTTGTCGTAATTTTGTGACTGAAAGTAGGCTTCGGCTATAAGTTCGTCAGCGCGACTGCGAAATTGGTAGTTCTTGGGTATTTGTTCAAGATACTTTAGTGCGCGCTTCTGAAATCCGTAGTCCAGGTATATTTCTCCCAGGTCAAGGTACCAATCATAGTCGTTGTCGTTCATGACCGCTGGCAGATTGTGTTGCGTCCGTACTTCGGCTTTGTCTAATCTGCTGCAAGCCACGTCCCATTCAATGTAAAATAGTTGCACGTCGCGGTTCGCTTGATTGGCAATGCCTTTAATGATGCCCATGGCTTCATTCCATTTGCCATCACCCTTTAGCTGGTATGCCTTTACCACGAGCACCTCCTCATTGTCAGGGTGCAACTTTTCGGCGAAACGCATAAGGCGTTCCGCATCATATTTACGGTTATTCTTCTCGTAGTATTCCTCAATGTCCATGAGGGTGGAGGCGTCCATGTAGAAGTCTTCACCTGTTTCAATCTTTTGCTCGTATTCTGCAATTGCTTCTTTCAGATATTTATCCATATATGGTGTCCCCATGTTTAAGTAGGTGTTCAAAATTATTTTTACATTGAAAGTGCATTATCGGGGTGCAGTTGTTTCCTTCGGGTGAGGAAGCATAGCGGGCTATGTGACCGAGACCGAAGGAAACAGATGTGCCTCGAGAATGTGCTTTCAATGTGAAAATGATACCTATTGATTGTATTAAATAATTTTGAACACCTACTTATTGAACAATAAAGGGCTACGCTGTTGCGTGCAACGAACTGCATTGCATTTAAGCGTAGCCCAATATTATGATGTTCAAAGTTGTTTTGTGAAATCAGCGGGTGTGGCGTCCGATAGAGCACAAATCCCTATTCCAGAATTATTAGCCCCACCCATAAATCCTTCGATTTACTTCTGCTTGGCCCAAGTATCCTTCAAACTCACCGTGCGGTTGAATATAAGGTGGTCGGGCGTAGAGTTCTTGTCTGCAGTAAAATATCCTGTGCGTTGGAACTGCAAGTAGCGGTTGCCAGTTGGGTTTTCGGCAGCGAACTTTTCAACATAGCAGTTGCTGAGCACTTTCAGCGAGTCTGGGTTGAGCAACTCTCTAAAGTCTCTTTCGTCAGCTGAGGGATTTTCGACATTGAAGAGTCGGTCGTACAAACGCACTTCGGCGGGCAAGCTATGTGCCACGCTCACCCAGTGAAGTGTGCCTTTAACCTTGCGGTTTGCTCCCTCAAGGCCGCTGCGGCTTGAGGGGTCGTATTCGGCATATACCTCTTCGATTGTGCCGTCGGCTGCTTTTTTGCAACCAGTACACTTTACAATGTAAGCATTTTTCAAGCGCACCTCCTTGCCAGGCACCATTCTGAAGAATTTCTTGGGCGCATCTTCCATAAAGTCAGCACGTTCCATCCACAATTCGCGGCTGAAGGTGATGGTATGCGTGCCGTCTTCTTCGCGTTCGGGATTGTTGACGGCCTCCATTTCTTCGGTCTGTCCTTCAGGATAGTTGGTTATAATCAACTTGACGGGGTCCAGCACGGCACTTACGCGCAGCGCTCTCGCGTTCAAATCCTCGCGGGCAGCAGCCTCGAGCATGGCATAGTCGTTGAGTGCGTCAAACTTGGTATAGCCAATCATGTCGATGAACTTTCTTACAGCCTCGGGCGAGTAGCCACGGCGACGCAAACCGCACACGGTCGGCATGCGCGGGTCGTCCCAACCATCAACGAGATGCTCCTGCACCAAAGCCAAAAGTTTGCGCTTTGACATGACGGTGTAGGTCAAGTTCAGACGGTTGAATTCGTACTGGCGTGGACGGTTGTCGTCAAGGTCCTTACCCTCCTTGAGTTCGTCAATAAAGTGGTCGTAGAGCGGACGGTGGGGTACAAACTCCAATGTGCAGATAGAGTGTGTTACGCCCTCAAAGTAGTCGCTTTGGCCGTGTGCAAAGTCGTACATGGGGTAAACTTTCCACTTGTTGCCAGTGCGGTGGTGCTCTTTGTTGATGATGCGGTAAATAATCGGGTCGCGAAAGTGCATGTTGGAATTTGCCATGTCGATTTTGGCACGCAAAACCATGGCACCTTCGGGAATTTCGCCTGAGTTCATCTTTTCAAACAACTGGAGGCTCTCCTCTACGGGGCGGTTGCGGTAGGGGCTCTCCACACCCGGTTGTGTGGGGGTGCCTTTTTGGGCTGCTATCTGCTCGCTGGTTTGTTCGTCAACGTAAGCCTTGCCCTCCTTGATAAGACGGATGGCAAAATCCCATAGCTTTTGAAAGTAGTCGGAGGCATGATAGATGTTGCCCCATTTGAAGCCCAACCATTCAATGTCCTGCTTGATGGCTTCGACGTATTCAGTGTCCTCCTTTTGGGGGTTCGTATCGTCAAAACGCAAGTTGCACACACCTCCAAACTTTTGTGCTACGCCAAAGTCCATGCAAATGGCTTTGGCATGGCCAATGTGCAGGTAGCCATTGGGTTCGGGTGGAAAACGTGTTTGCAGGCGGCCCCCGTTCTTGCCTTCTTGCAGGTCGTTGGCCACAATTTGCTCAATAAAGTTCAAGCTCTTCTTCTCAGTGCTTTCGCTATCTTTAATTTCTGTCATAATCGGGTAGTGTAATTATTGTAGAGTGCGGCCACGTGTGGTTAGTTGGCCATTTCAGAGATAAACTTGATGCGTACCAAGCGAATTTCCTCCTCGCTGTAGTCGTCGCCCAGCTCGTCAAGAGCGGCATCAAGGTCGTCAGTTTCGCTTTCTTTGAAGTATTGATAAATGTCATCTACCAAATCCTCGTCAAGCATTTCATTGATAAAGTAGTCAATGTTTATTTTGGTGCCAGAGTATACAATGGCTTCAATTTCGTCGAGCAGCTCGTCAAATTCAATGCCATTGGCCACGGCTATGTCGTCTAACGCCACTTTGCGGTCGATGCTGTGAATGATGCTAACCTTCAGTTTCGACTTGTTGGCCACGGTTCGTATGCGTAAATCCTCGGGCCTTTCAATGTCGTTGTCCTCGCAGTGCTTTTTGATGAGTTTGCAAAATTCGGTGCCGTATCTCTTGGCCTTGCCAGCTCCCACACCAGGAATGTTCTGCAACTCCTCAAGGGTTTGAGGGTAGAAGGTGGCCATGGCCTCGAGTGAATTGTCTTGGAATATGACGTAAGGTGGAATGTCTTGCTCTTTCGACATCTTCTTGCGCAGATTCTTAAGCATGGTAAACAGGGCCGGGTCAACGGAAAATGCCGATTCTTCGTGCAATTCTGCTTCTGCCTCCTCTTCAAAGTCGCGGTCTTCGATAATCTCGAAGGATTGCGGCTTCGTCATGAATTTGCGTCCCTTTTCGGTGATTTTCAGCACGCCATAGTTGTTGACGTCCTTGTCAAGATAGCCAGATATGAGTGCTTGCTTGATAACAGCATTCCAAATGCGTTCATCAACTTCCTCACCGCAACCGAACTCCTCGAGTTCGTCGTGATGGTAATCGCTAATTTCTTCGGTGCGATTGCCGAGTAATATATCCTTAATGTAATCATCACAGAAGTTCTCTTTCGTTGCAGAGATAACTTCCAGCACTTTCAACAATTCTTTTTTAGCTTCCACTTTGTTTTTAGGGTGTAAACAGTTGTCGCAGTTGCCACAGTTGTCCTTGTCATAGGTCTCGCCAAAGTAGTGTAGTAATAGTTTTCGGCGGCATAACGAACTTTCAGCGTAGGCTGCGGTTTCCTTTAGGAGTTGTTTGCCAATGTCTTGTTCTGCCAAAGGCTTGCCCTCCATAAATTTCTCTATTTTTTTTAGGTCTTTTCGCGAGTAAAAAGCAATACATTTGCCTTCGCCGCCATCACGGCCGGCACGTCCGGTTTCTTGATAGTAACCCTCCAGACTCTTCGGTATGTCGTAGTGTATGACAAACCTTACGTCGGGCTTGTCTATACCCATGCCAAAGGCGATGGTGGCCACTATGACGTTGATGCGTTCCATCAAAAAGTCGTCTTGCGTTTTTGAACGTGTGGCCGGGTCCAATCCTGCATGGTAGGCTTCGGCTTTAATATCGTTCATTCGCAACACCTCGGCCAACTCCTCTACCTTTTTGCGGCTCAGACAATATATAATGCCGCTGCGTGTGCCGCCCTGCTTGATAAACTTGATTATATTGCGGTCAATATCCTTGGTTTTGGGGCGGATTTCGTAGTAGAGGTTCGGACGGTTGAACGAACTCTTGTAGGTAATGGCATCGGTTATGCCCAAACTCTTTTTGATGTCGGTAGCCACCTTTTCGGTGGCAGTGGCAGTGAGTGCAATCACAGGTGCATTGCCAATGTTGTTGATGATGGGGCGTATTTTGCGGTATTCGGGACGGAAGTCGTGACCCCATTCCGAGATGCAATGAGCCTCATCAACGGCATAGAATGAAATCTTGATCGTTTTCAGAAACTCGACATAAGTTTCCTTGGTCAGGCTTTCGGGTGCCACATAAAGCAGTTTTGTAACCCCGCTTGTGATGTCATTCTTTACCTGCTCTATTTGGTTGCGGTTAAGCGATGAATTGATATAGTGGGCTATGCCGTCCTCCTGGCTCATGTGTCGGATGGCGTCGACTTGGTTCTTCATCAAGGCAATAAGCGGAGATATGACAATGGCTGTGCCGTCCATGAGCAGTGACGGCAGCTGATAGCACAATGACTTGCCTCCACCTGTAGGCATAAGTACAAATACATTATGGCCTTCAAGCAGAGATTTAACAATATCCTCTTGATTGCTTTTGAATGTGTCAAAGCCGAAGTACTCCTTAAGAGCCTTTTTCAGATTATATTCTTCCTTCATCGCTTTCGTGGTTGCATAGAGGTTAGAAACGTGGGCGGCACGCAAGTGCTGTGTGCATTGGGGCGCGCTCTGTATCGTTTTACTTTAGCAAAGGTATAACAATTTTCTTGAAAACAATGTATACATTACTGCAATTTTCGTTGCTGGTATTTACTATCTGCACGAAGATTTTATTTTTGCCATATTTATATGTCGTTGTGAGGCAGGTGCCTGGTCCTTTTGACTCGTAGTATTATTGTATTTGCAAACGTTTGCCAAAAAGATGTGGCCATGCGGGGGGGGGCAGCGGTGTGAGAAAACAACCGTGTATGGTGTAGTATATGCGTGCATAGATGTTCGGGATTATGCCTCCATACGCCTTTTCGTAAATTTGTCTACACTCTGCACTTTTACTTATAAGTCGTTGAATATCAGTGTATTAAAGCGTGTAGACAAACCTACACTTTGTGTGCACTATTGTCTGCACGCTGCCCGCATCATGATTGTTGTATGCACTGTTTGCACCATGTTGGTTGCCAGGTGCTTTTGCCTGTTTGTGCAGATGCTTTTAATGGTTGTGCCACACGGCACGCACGGTATAGGGGGAGCGTATTTCCTATCGGAGTGACAGGTTTTTCGCTCCCCCTATGCAGGTTGCACGCTATGCCGCCACAGTAAAGCGTGATAAGCATCATCAAAAAGTGCAGGCAGTGTGTAGGTTGAAAACCGGGTTGTCTACACGCATGATAGCTATTGATTATCAGTATGTTAGGTGCTATTAGTGCAGAGTGTAGACAAAATGACAAATATTGTTTTACCGGACAACAATCAATTACAAGAGATTTTTACGGTGACATTAGTTCGCTGTGCTTGCAGATGTGCAAATGTGCAAATATAGCTGACGCCGTAGCGTTACTATTTGCAACGCTACGGCGTCAGCCCATTAGCATATTAACATATTAGCATATTAGCACATTGTTCAATGCTCAGACCTTTTCGATCAACACCACGGCATAAGCAGAAATGCCCTCTTCGCGACCTGTGAAGCCAAGCTTTTCGGTGGTAGTGGCTTTAATGCTGATATCGTTTGTGCTGATGTGCATAATTGGTGACAAGCATTCTTTCATGGCCTGCACGTGTGGGTTGATTTTGGGGCGTTCTGCACATATTGTAGCATCGATGTTGCCCACTTGCCACCCCTCGCCCTTGAGTATGTTGATGGTCTGTGCCAGTAGCACTTTGCTGTCGGCACCCTTGTATGCTGGGTCGGTGTCGGGAAAGTGATAACCTATGTCGCGCAGATTGGCAGCACCAAGCAGCGCATCGCAGATGGCGTGTATCAGTACATCGGCATCGCTGTGTCCGAGCAGACCGAGGTCGTGTTCAATCTTTATGCCGCCTAACCACAGGGCGCGGCCGGGTACGAGTTTGTGTACATCGTATCCCATTCCAACTCGTATTTTCATCGGCGTTTTCCAAATAAATCGCGTATGCCGTCCATGTCGAATGCCAGTGACACACGCAGGGTTTGATCGAGTGGGTTAGAGGCAGAGGTGGCAATCACATAACCGGCATCAATAGACATCACGCTCATGCGGAAACCGGCACCGACTGTGGCGTACTTGCGGTTGCCCTGCCATTTGCTCTCATTATGATAGCCGGCGCGCAGCGTGAACTTGTCGTTGTAGGTGTATTCGGCACCGACGCTCCATTGAATCTCTTCCATTTCGCCCTTGAAGCCTCTTTCCGAATCGCCGAATGATGAGAATATGCCTCCGATGGAAGACTTGTTATAGTATTCGCTGTTAAGGCGCTCTTCGTAGTCCTCATTACTTTCGTCGGCACGCTGCAATGGCATGGAAGGCACGAGCAACTTGTTGATGTCGGCAGAGAACCCGATGCGGTTGTACTCGTTGAGCGGTATCATGTAGCTGAGACCGAGGCGCAGGTTGGTAGGTATGAAGTATGAACGGTCGTCACCATAGGATATCTTGCTACCAATGTTGTTGATGTTCAAACCCCAGGCTAACTGGCACTCGCGTTGTCCCATCATTAAGTAGGTGTTGTAGTAGAGTGCAATGTCGGCTGCAAAGGCAGAACCGCCAGTGGAGTTGTCGTCGTAGTGGCCGTTGATGTCTGAATAAATGTAGCGCAGTGCAACCGCGGCCGAGAACTTCTCGCTAAGCATACGTGAGTAGGCCGCATCAACACTCAGTTCATACGGCTTGACGCTCATGCTTTCATTGCCTGATACCGTGAACTCACCCAACGTAAAGTAGCGCAGCGATGCACTGAGCGCTTGATAATCGCCCAAACGCACGTAGCCGGAGGCATTGAGCAAGGCGATGCCACTGGTCAGTTTGCGCAGCCATGGGGTGTAGTTTATTGCAAATCCTGCACGTGAGATGTTGAAGGGGTACTTTGCAGGGTTCCAGTATTGTGAGTTGACGTCGGGGTCGGTTGCCACACCCACATCACCCATACCGCCGGATCGGGCATCAGGGGCAATAGAGAGTGATGTGACGGCTGTGCGTACAGGGTTGAACTGGTCGCGTATTTCGTCGTCGGCTCGCAATGTCTGTGGTAGTATGCTTGCTATCAGCAAGGCACTGCCTGCAAGCAGGTGGGCGTGCATTTTATTGCTTGGTTTGTGTGAGGTATGTCGCATGTTATAGTTGTGTTGTTTGCTTGTTTGTATGTAGACCATTTATCGGATAATAAGTTTTTGGGTGTTTGTTTCCTTTCCTGATACTTTGCTGCGGTAAAGGTAAACACCTGCGGGCAGCTTGTTGCCGGCATAATCGTTGAGTTGCCATGGTATAGACACGTTGGTTGTGCCGGCAGCGGCTTCGGTTGATTGGTGCCATACGCGGTAGCCGGCAATGCTGTACACCTCGGTTTGTACCGTGTGGCTCACGCTTGGGTCGAGGTCGTTAAACGTGGTGACGAAGGTAGTTGACCTTTCGGGTGTATTGCTTGTGGCATAAACGCCGAACGCTGACTGGCCGTTTTCGATTACGTTAAATGTGAGTTGCGCAAGGGTGCTGTTGTCATTTACGTCCCACACTCGATAGTAGACGGTGTGTTTGCCTGGTGTGAGTGCCGTGAGTGGATAGGTGAGTGTGCCGCTCATGTATGAACCTTGCTCGAAGGTGAAGTAGTCGTTGACGTTGAGGCTGTTTTTGCTTTCGTTGTCAAACCACAGTGTCATGTCGTGTCCCATGCTGCCTGTCATCATGGATATGCCGCTCGAGTCGGTAACGGTGGCATAGAGTGTGGCTTCGGTGCCAATGCGCCCTCCGTCGGGGAAGTCGGGATTGTCGATATATATGAACACTTTGGGTGCGATGCTGTCGGTACCTTCGTTGGTAGCACTCTTGCTGATGTTGAATTTGCTGAATTGCCCGCACAGTTCCTGTTGCTTGTCGGCACTGACTGCATAGAGCGACAAAAGCGGTGTGGCGGTGCTGAGGGGGGCACTGCGCGGTATGCTTGTCTTGATGGTGAACTGCCCGTTGTTGACAGGTACGCTGCCTTCGAACAGTATTTGGGTGTAGTCGGTGTAGGTGAGCGGTGTGACGGTGCTGCTGTTGCCCTGGCCTTTGCAGGTGATTTTTTGTATCGGGGCAAAAAGCGTGGCATAGAGTGTGCCGGTAAAGGCCGTGTCGGTTTGCTCCAAACTTGTTGAGGTGCCAATGTGGCCAGTGAAACTTACCACGTTGCCTGCTTCGAGTTGGGCTATATTGCTTGTGGTGGCCGATTGGCTGTTGATGCTGTCTATCTTGACACCGGCATCGGCATACTTGAGTTCGGCAGCGGGGTCGCCAAAGTAGGCGTATTTCATTTTGTTGATGCTCCTGTCGTAGCCGATGGTGTTACCTCCGTTGCTCGACACAAGTTCGGTTTTTGTCAAGCGCAGGGCATCGCCAATGGTGTATCGCTTGCCGTTGCCGTCCTTTGCAAACAGATATTTTATAAAGCCTTTGTTAAGCGACCGGTTGTAGTTGGCGTAGACCGAGCGCGACGCGCAAAGTACGCCAACGGCCCCCCCCTGTTGGTTGTATATGGCATTGCGCCCCATGTCGCCATCGGATTGTTGGTCGTAGGGGGTGATTTCGCATGAAGCAAAAATCCATATAGGCAGCGCGCTGCTCACATTGCTGCTCATTTCGTCGCGATCGAGCAGAAAGTAGTTGGAAATGCGCTTTGGACTGCCGTGGCCATTGTAGTTGAATATGAGTGCACCTTGTTGCATGGCTCTTTTCAGCTTGCTTGTTGCCTCGGGGTAGGTGTTGCCCTTGGCTTCGCTCACTACGCTATAGGCATCGGGGTATATGCGACGTACCATAAAGCCCTCGTCTGCCGATTGGGCTGTTTGTTGGCATACGCTTTGTGCGTCGCTCATGTGGAGGTTGTTATTGCCAACATCGGCTATGGCCCACATGCGGTTTTTCCATGGGCCGACATGTTCGTTGGTGATGTATGTTATGGTTTGGTCGACCAAGATTTTTGCTTCGTCCTCGGTTGTGCACAGGAAACGTCCCACACCGAGGTCGATCTTTTCAGACGCGATGTTGTTGCCTTCGCCGTCGTCGAGCAGGGCGTAGTAGTCGTCGGTTACATAGTCGTGAATGGTGCCAATACCGTAGGCACCAACTTTGTTCTCTTCGTCGCTGCGTTCGTAGGCCAGCAAGTAGTCGTCGGGATTGTGCTTTTTCCATTCGGTTGTAATCATTCGGTTGTCGTAAGCACAATTACCGAAGAGTAAAAGGTAGCGTGGCGCGTTTGCCATGCTGTCTGCCCGGTCGTAGAGCATCTTTATGTAGCGGCGGTAGGCGCTGCCATCGGGGGTACCTGACGAGAACTCGTTGTAGATTTGGTCGGCACGTACCACTTTGACACGCAGGCCTTGTTTGTCTCGGTGAAAATCGGCAAGCCGTTCGGCTTGGGCTGTAAGTGTGCCTGACGCGGGTACAATAATAATGTAGTCAATGTTGCTGTCGGCATGCAAATTTTGGTTGTCGACAGAACCGACAATGGTGGGGCTGTCGTAGCTCTTTTTAATATCGACGATAACAAAACGCGCGTTCCCTTTAGCGGCAGTTGCTTTGTAGGTGCTGCCTTCGAGTTGGCCGGGCAGTTCGGCGCATACATTTTGCGCATCGCCAATTTGCCACACGCGTGTGTTGGCATCGGCATCGCTTATGACGAAGGTGGCCGGATCTTGCGCATTGCCGCTGAATGTAGTGGTGTTGGCTACCGACAGGGCTTGCTGGTAGCTGAGATACAGGTAGTTGAGTTTGCCTGCAGCGGGTGTTTGTATCTTTAATTTGGCTTCGGTGCCAAATTGCGCTTTGAAACTGCTGTGATAGCCGCGTGCCTCTTCTCCCTCGCTTGTTGAACCGAGGTTCTGCTTGGCATATTGTTTTTGGGTGTCGGCATCTGTAATGGTGAAGTATGAAGACGACCCTACTGATGCACCTGTTACATCGTACACTACCTGCACATCGCTTGTGGTGATATTGCCAGGGAGTTTTATTTTGAATGTATGTCCGCTCTGCAGGTCGTTGCTGTCGTAAAAATTACGTCCGCCGCCATACCACACACACGTTTCGTTGTTAAGGAGTGCGTGCGCTGTTACGATGCTTGTTTCAGTGGCTTGTGATGTGGCTTGGTCGAGTGTGCCAAATTGTAGTGGCGCATTGTCGTTACCTTCAGCTTCAGTCAGGAAATAGTAGCTGTGTTTTGAAAAGGTGTTGTTGCTGAATTGTGTGTTGCTCTTGTATGAGGTCAGCCCCTCGGCAAAGAATAGCACGGATCCATTCCTGCGGTACAGAGGTACCTCGTTAAGGTCGTCTATGAGCGCGTCGGTGCCTTCGAAGGGTAAGTTCTCTTGTATCAGTCGTCCGCCATAACCGTATAATTTTACTTTCGACGGGTCGGCAAATCCTGCACTTTTGAGTTGCTCGTCGGTAAGTTGGTATATGCCTTCCTTGTCCACATACATTTTAACCCATTTGCCTTTGGCCAGTACAGATTGCTTGGCGTAGCGCTCAGATTTGTATACATCAGTTGTGGCTTGGAATATGCGACGTGTAGCGCTTGATACTTTGGGACCTTGAATGGTGGGCTGCAGCGTATAGTTTTTTATAGCATACCACGCGTTGTGACGTTTTACTACGGGTATATAGGTGACATCTGCAATGACGTCGCCACGACTGATAGAACGTGTAATATGAAAGTCCACCTCATTTTGTGCTTCAAATCCTTGGGCTTGCAGTTGTTTGACTGATGCAGAGGACAATCTTTCGTATTCTGGGTATTCTAACCTGAAACTGATGGTGTCAGTCTCTAACAATTTGCCAAGGTTGAATTGTGCCGTCTTGACGTAGTCTTGTGCATAAGCATTGGCCGAGGCTAATGATATGGTGGCTAATATGAGGTTCTTTTTTATGTTCATTGCGGTTGGGGTTCGTTGTAAAATGCTGACATCACTTTATTTGATGTTGAACGCAAGTTGTGACTGGTCGTTCAGCATGAGGCAGATGTGGTCATCGATGTGCACTTCTACCAGTTCTATGTTCAGCGGCATGAGTAACAAATCGCCCTGTTTCATGGTGTAGTGTTGGCTGATTTGAGCTATCTGATGATCGAATTCGTTGCACAATAGATTGCGACTGAACATGGTGGTGTGGCTCATGTCGTTCAATACGACAGTTGCTTTAAGACTGTCTGACATGGGCATGGTTTGCTTGCCTTCGGCTACTGCAACGGCATTGTCAAAGCCAATGGCAAGATCCCAGGGCTTGTTGTTGCACTGCAATTCTTTAAGCAGGTCTTGGGCTATGAAGTGTACACCTAAGCACATTTCGTTGGCATTGTAATAACGTTGCGCAAAACGCTCGTTGATGCTGCGCCCTAAACGGTTGATGCGTGCACACACACAGAGTTGTGCCACACATTGCTGGGTGAAATCGGGAATAAAGAATGGCCGCTTTTGAATGAGCAGTGCAGTGTCGGGTATGGTAGCAACGCCCATATCTTTATATAACGTGGCTCCGGTATTTATATTGTTTGGCAGAAATCTGAATATTTTCATTAAGAGATGTTTTAAGTAGGTGCTCAAAATTATTTTATACAATTAGTAGATGCTATTTTCACATTGAAAGCACGTTCTCGAGGCGCATCTGTTCCCTTCAGCCTCGGTCACATAGCCCGCTATGTTCCCTCACCCGAAGGAAACATCTGCGTCCCGA
>OIZF01000425.1_pt1 | contig 29312 bp, 25 predicted proteins | sample 1588471 | NCBI WGS metagenome assembly OIZF01 (sample SAMN03283279) | human gut metagenome | biome: human-associated habitat; material: feces | host: Homo sapiens | place: Peru | collected 2012
ATTCCTAAGGGTGATTTATATGTTGTTTGATAATACATAATCTTTTCTCCTAAATGTCTTGTAAATTATTTTGACGATAATTAAAAAGTTGTTTTTGATAGCGTTTTGGTGTAATGCTCATTCTTTTATGGTAATACAGCAAATTAAATGCTTTCTAACATAAATAGCCTAAAGATAAAACATATTTATAACATTTATTCACTTTCATCTGCTTTTCTTTGACAGCTATTATTATACGAATAAATATTTTTATTTATGAAAAGAGCATAAAAAACTTAAAAAATATTCTTATATAAAAATATTAAAAAAGATGCCAAAGCACCTTTCTTATTAATAATTTTCTGCATGAACTTCAAAGTATGCTTGTGGATGATCACATACTGGACAAACATCAGGTGCTTTTTCCCCAACAACGATATGTCCACAGTTACGACATTCCCAAACCTTTACTTCACTTTTAGCGAAAACTTCTTGCATTTCTACATTATGCAATAATGCTCTATAACGTTCTTCATGATGTTTTTCGATTTCTCCAACCATACGGAATTTAGCTGCAAGTTCTGGAAAACCTTCTTCTTCTGCAGTTTTTGCAAAACCTTCATACATATCTGTCCATTCATAGTTCTCACCTTCAGCTGCTGCCACTAAATTTTCAGCCGTATTTCCAATACCGTTTAATTCTTTAAACCACATTTTAGCATGTTCTTTTTCATTATCTGCTGTTTTTAAGAATAAAGATGAAATTTGTTCAAAACCTTCTTTTTTTGCTTTTGAAGCAAAGTACGTATATTTATTTCTTGCTTGTGATTCTCCTGAAAAAGCTTCCATTAAGTTCTTTTCTGTTTGTGTTCCTGCATATTTATTAGCCATGTGTATTTCCTCCTTTTATTCCTTGTTAGGAATGATTCCTATTTATATTTTAATCTTTATTCTTTCTTTTGTCAATTAAAAAAGGAGAAAGAGAATTTCTCCTCCTATCACTAACATGATCGCAATAGAAAATGAACTCATATATGGAGAGGGATTAGTGATAGACACATTTCTATGTGCATTTTAATCATACTCTCTTTTAGAATCAGCTTTTTATTTTGGAACAAATTGGTCTTATTTGTATCTTCTTATTATACTATCTCTTGGATTATCTAAATGATATTCTTTAGCTCACTTTCTGAAATGTCGATTAATATATTGATTAAGTTCCCGTCTTTAGAAGTTATCACTATATTTTTTAGAACTACATTTAAACCATTTCTTTCAATATGTCGATTTTATCGGCTTTTTTTATACTTTTAATTTTTTTATATTATTTTTTATGTTATAATTTATATAGTGATAGTAGTGATATATTATTGGAGGTGTTTCTATGGCTTTTTTCCTTAAAAAATCTACTCTTAAAGGTCGTACCTATCTTTCCATCGTTGAAAGTTATTACTCCCCTCAAAAGCATGGTGGTGCTCATCGCACCTATAAATCACTTGCTTCTGTTGAAACTTGGAAAGCCAAAGGTATCGATGATCCTATTGCCTATTTTCAAAAAGAAGTGGATGAACTCAACAAAAATAATAAAAACAAGAATTCTCTTAAGATTTCCGATCATTCTCCTGAACTCTATCTTGGATATTTTCCATTCATATCCATGATGAATAAAATGGATATCAAAAAGTATGTCGACTATTTCAATCTGCATAATTCTTTTGAGTTTGACCTTTACGAACTTCTTTCATCTCTTATCTATGCTCGTCTTGTTAATCCATGCAGTAAGCATAGAACTTTTCATGAGGTCCTTCCTCAACTAAGAGACGGCGTTCACTTTTCTTATGATCAGCTTCTTGATGGTCTTGAATTCATCGGCAATGACTACGGCAAGTTTATCGAAATCTTTAATGAACAGACAAAGAAATTCTATGATATCAATACTTCCAAGACCTACTTTGACTGCAGTAATTTTTATTTTGAAATAGACAGAGAAGATGACTTTAGAAGAAAAGGTCCTTCTAAAGAAAACAGAAAAGATCCCATTGTCGGCTTAGGACTGCTTCTTGATGCAAATCAAATTCCTATTGGCATGGAACTGTTTCCTGGCAACGAAAGTGAAAAGCCCATACTGAGAAATGTCATCAAAAAACTGAAAGATAAAAATCAAATCACAGGGAAAACCATCCATGTTGCAGATAAAGGATTGAACTGTGCACAGAATATCGCCTTTTCCAAAGAAAACGGAGATGGCTATCTCTTCTCAAAATCAGTAAAATCCTTACCTGAAAAAGAAAAGACATGGGTACTGTTGGATAATGATGATTGGAAGGATGTAAGAAGCAGAGATGGCACACTGTTATACAGATATAAATCATGTGTCGAAAAATTTCCATACACTTTTGAAATAGATGGTAAAAAGAAAACCCTCTGCTTTACAGAAAAAAGACTTGTTACCTATAATCCAAAACTGGCCTCAAAGAAAAAATATGAAATAGCCAAACAGATTGAAAAAGCAAGAAACCTCTGTTACAGTCAGGCAAAACGATCAGAATATGGAGATTTAGGAAAGTATGTCGATTTCATTGATGAAGACGGAGAGAAAGCCAAGGCCTCAATAAACGAATCAATGATTGAAAAAGAGCTAAAGTTTGCAGGATACAATATGCTTGTTACTTCAGAAAAGGATATGGATGATATTGATATCTATAATACATATCACAATCTATGGAGGATAGAAGAATCCTTCAGAATAATGAAGTCTGATTTAGATGCACGCCCTGTATTTCTTCAAAAAGAAAACAGCATAAAGGGACACTTCCTGATCTGTTATCTTGCCGTACTGTTAGAAAGAATATTCCAGTTTAAGATATTGGATAATCAATACAGCACACATCAAATCATGAAATTCATTAGAAGCTTTAAGGTGGTCAAAGGTGAAAGTAAATATATCAATGTAACGCCATCAAGTGAATTTATAAAAGAATTCGAAAAGATTACAAATCTTCCACTTACAAATTACTATTTGACAGAGCGGCAAATTAGACAGATATTCAATTATAAGATTTAAACGAAAAAGCAATAGAGATTCTATCTTGAATTCCTACTGCTTTTTTACTATCACTATATTTTAATGCTGGATACCAAAGTCAGGTATTATACATAAAATCAAATAGAAAATCAATAAGAAAGGAAGGGGAGATATGCGAGATTCAAATATTGAGGTTATGGAAAAAATGCCTATACCAAGTGCTATTTTGCGACTTGCGATTCCTACTGTATTCAGTACAATTATTTCAATCATTTATAACCTTACGGATACGTATTTTATTGGTCTTTTGGACGATCCGATTCAATTAGGAGCTATTTCGTTAGCATTTCCAGTGTTTACATTTCTACAAGCTGTAGGAAATATGTTTGGACTTGGGGCACCATCCTACATTTCAAGATGTCTTGGAGCAAAAAAATATGATGAAGTTCGCAAAACAAGTGCTGTTTCCATATATGTTACTGTAATCATAACTTTTGTTCTTACATTATTAATTTTAATTTTTATGGAACCAATTTTAAGCCTGATTGGGACAAGTAGTGATACAGTAAGTCCTACAAAAAACTACTTACATATAATTGTCGGATTTGCTGTTATCTTGATTTTACAAATTATTCTTCCTGCTCTTTTGCGAGCTGAAGGAAAAGCAAAAGAAGCTATGATTGGTATGGTAATTGGGACAGTTGTAAATATTGTTCTTGATCCAGTTATGATTTTAGCTTTACATATGGGTGTTGCAGGAGCTGCATGGGCAACAGTTATTGGAAATTTCTGTGCCGTAGTTTTTTATGTTGTAGTGTATTTAAAGGGAAATACTTCATTATCTATTCAACCTAAAGATTTTAAACCAAGTCTACAAATTTTTAAAGAGGTTATAAAAATAGGACTGCCATCTACAATTGCACAAACACTGAGTAGCATTATGTTGATTCTCTTCAATAATCTAGCTGTTGGATATGGTGATCAAGTCATATCTGCTTATGGGGTTGCTGTAAAGATGATTACGATGGAGTTTATGATTATTTTTGGTTATGTTCAAGGATATGTACCATTAGCTGGTTATAATTTTGGTGCAGGAAATGTAAAAAGAATGATAAATGGATTGAAGTTTACTATAGTCACAGGAACAGGAATTTGCTTGCTTTTTTTGATTCCATTTACTGTTTTAGCTCCAACCTATATGGGAGCATTTACTACCAATAGAGAAATCATAGAAATAGGAACATTATTTCTTCATGCTCAGGCTTGGGCAGTTCCAATTATGGCTATACAAACATCATTAATGTCAACTTTTCAAGCAACTGGACAGGCAATGCGAGCATTAGTTATAAATTTAGGTAGACAATGTTTATTTTATCTTCCATTTTTATATTTGTTCAACCATCTATGGGGAATGAATGGACTTCTTCATGTACAAATGGCATCTGATTTGGCAACAACTATAGTTGCTGTTTTGATAGGCTATCCTTTTTTTAAAAAGTTGCTTCATCATAAAACAATATCAGAACAATAATTCTTAGTTAAGATGAAAGATTTAATTTGTATAACAAATTCTTCCAACTTTTTATATAAATTTATGGATTCTTTTTACACTCAAAAAGCATATATTTTATTACTATTATTGTAACATTGTTAATTAGTATTTCATTATAATATTGATGATTAATGTAAGAAATCAACTACATGATTATTTTATAAACAATGAGAAAAAAGAATTGCTAAAATGAAATTAAACACAGGAAATGTATATATATTTTAAATGGTTAGAAAAATTTTATAAATTTTAATTGAAAGGAGGGCAAATATAATGCCTAGTTATTTAAATAAAATTGAATCACCACAAGATGTAAAGAAATTATCAATTGACGAATTAAATATTCTTGCGACAGAAATACGTCAAACATTAATTGAACGAATAACAGTAACAGGAGGACACATGGGACCAAATTTAGGAATGGTAGAGGCTTCAATTGCACTTCATTATGTATTTGATTCTCCAAAAGATAAATTTGTGTTTGATGTATCACATCAATGTTATACACATAAAATTTTAACAGGTCGTAAAGATGGTTTTACTAATCCAGAACACTATTTCTCTTATTCTGGTTATACAAATCCAAATGAAAGTAACCATGATATATTCATGATAGGTCATACTGCAACATCAATAAGCCTTGCTGTAGGACTGGCAAAAGCACGTGATTTAAAAGGGGAAAATGAGAATATTATTGCTATTATAGGTGATGGCTCAATGTCTGGTGGAGAGGCTTTTGAGGGGCTAAATAACGCTGCCATGCTTAATAGTAACATGATTGTTTTATTTAATGATAATGAAATGTCAATTGCAGAAAATTATGGAGGTATGTATAATAATTTTTCTTTACTTAGAAAAACAAATGGAGAGGCAAAATGTAACTTTTTTAAGTCATTTGGATTTGACTACTATTATGTTGAAGATGGTAACGATTTAAAACAACTAATACCAGTGTTACAAGAGGTTAAAGATACGGTTCACCCAACGGTTGTTCATATTCATACTGAAAAAGGGAAGGGTCATGAATTTTCAGAAGTTAATAAAGAATTAGGACATTATGTTTTACCAAGTGGATTTGATATGTCGGGGATGGAAAGTTATGATTCATTAACAGCTAATTTTCTTTTAGAAAAGATGAAAAAAGATCCAACAGTTATTGCTATTTCTCCTGCAACAGCTGGACAAACTGGATTAAGCCCAGATTTTAGAAAAAAAGCGGGAAATCAGTATATCGATGTAGGAATTGCAGAAGAACATGCTGTAGCATTTGCCTCAGGATTAGCAAAAAATGGTGCAAAACCTGTTCTATTAGCTATAAGTTCTTTTATGCAAAGAACTTATGATCAGTTAATGCAGGATTTAGCTTTAAATAAAACTCCAGCAACAATCTTAGTATTTTTGGCTAATCTTTCCCCAGGAGATGCAACTCATTGTGGAATTTTTGATATTCCTATGATGAGCAATATACCAGATTTAACTTGTTTGGCACCAGCTACAAAAGAAGAGTATATGGCTATGCTTGATTGGTCTATAGAACAAACTTCTGGTCCAGTCATTATTCGAGTACCAAGTGTGGTTATTTCTGATCCTAATACATTCATACTTACTGAGGAGGAATTTTATAAATATCAGATTGTTGAAAAAGGAAGTAAAGTTGCTATTTTAGGATTAGGTAATTTCTTATCTTTGGCTAAAGAAGTAAAAAAACTTTTGAAAGAAAAGTGCCATATTGATGCAACTGTTATTAATCCTCGTGTTTATTCTCAACTAGATAAAAACGTGTTAGAGAATTTAAAAGAAAATCATGATATCATTGTTACTTTAGAAGATGGATCACTTTCTGGTGGATTTGGCGAGAAAATAGCTAGTTATTATGGTGATAGTGCACAAAAAGTATTGAATTTTGGAGGACAAAAAATGTTTACTAATTTAATGCCAATGGAAGTACAATATGAGAAGTTTCATTTGACACCAGAACTTATTGTTTCAGATGTAGAAAAATGTCTATAATCGAGGAGAAGAGAATGGATAAAAAATTAGGATTTGGATTAATGCGTCTTCCACTCAAAGATTTAAAAGACCATAAATCTATTGATATGGATGAATTAAAAGAAATGGTAGATATTTATTTGGAAAAGGGATTCTCATATTTTGATACTGGGTATCCCTATCATGAAGGAATGAGTGAAGTTTCTTTTCGTGAAACTGTTGTTAAACGTTATCCTAGAGATAAGTATACAATCACTGATAAAATGCCATTAATGATAATAACAGAAGCAAGTCAATATCCACTTATCTTTGAAGAACAGTTAGAACGTTGTGGAGTAAAATATTTTGATTATTATTTTTTACATGCAATTGGTCAAGGTAATTACGAGACAGTACAGGATATGAAAGGTTTTGAATTCCTTTCAAAGATGAAAAAAGAAGGAAAAATAAAATGTTTAGGTTTTTCTTATCATGATAATGCAAAGTTTTTAGATAAAATTTTAAATGAGCATCCTGAAACAGAGCTGGTTCAACTTCAAATCAATTATATTGATTGGGAAGATCAAGGAATCGAGGCAAGGAAGTGCTATGAGGTTTGTTGCAAGCATAAAGTGAAAGTGGCAGTAATGGAGCCGTTAAAAGGTGGTGTGCTTGTGGATTTACCAAAAAGTGCAGAGAAATTATTAACAGACTATCATTCAAATACGAGTATTGCTTCATGGGGAATTCGTTTTGCAGCATCATTGGATAATGTCATTATTGTTCTAAGTGGTATGAGTAATTTAGAACAGATGAAAGATAATTTACAATATATGTATGATTTTAAACCATTAACTAAAGAAGAAAAAAAGGTTTTGAACCAAGTTGTAGATATCATAAAAGATGATATTGCTATACCTTGTACAGGTTGTCGTTATTGTGTTGATGGATGCCCACAGCATATTGCAATTCCTGAAAGTTTTGCACTTTATAATGATATTGAAAGAAATGGAAAACGTGGAGGCTCTCTTGTAAGATATATGAATCTTATAAAATCCAATGGTAAGGCACAAGATTGTATAAGTTGTAGAAAATGTGAAGAGCATTGTCCACAACATATTCCAATAGTTGATAATTTGAAAAAGGTTGCTGAATTATTTAGTTTTCTAGGGAAATAAACGATACATTTATACAAAATAGGATCTGTGATTGGATTCTATTTTACTTTTTATGTGTTATGATTTATTTTTGTTTTATTTGAACTTAATAAATATTAAAAATAACAAAAAATAGATGCTATTGCAATTGATTTATATTTAAATAATTCAATTAATATCTCTATATCCTTCTTTTTATTCATTGTATAAATGTTGAATATTCAATATTAATCAATTATAATATGGTATATATTTTGTGACAATGAGCAATTTTTATTTTATGATTTATGTCTTTATTCAAAATGTGAATTAAAGCAGTTAATATGAAAAGAAAATTACAAAATGCTATATAGTCAATAAGTTATACATAAATAAAGAATGCTTTTAGAAGATATGATTCAATTTATACTAAAGCTGACTTTAAAAGGATTATCTGAAAATCATTACTTTTTCAATGGCTATAATTTATTAAAGAATGTTTATTTACAAGTTATTGGTATGATGATATAAGGAGGATGATTATGTATGAAAAAGAAAGATCTAATTTTATCATATATGCAAAGAACGGTTAGTATTGCTGATAAAGAAAAGTTTTTTACAACTCAAGAATTAGTTGATCATTTTCATATGCAAAGAACGAACATATCATCTATACTTAATCAGTTGGTTAAGGACAATAAATTAGAAAAGATAGATGGAAGACCTGTATTATATAGATTAATAAATCTCAATCAATCAAATGAGAAATATGATTTAGTATTTCAAAAAATGATTGGTTGTAATGATAGTTTAAAAAATGCTATAAAGAAGGTAAAGTCAGAATTGATATATCCAGATAAAAAGCATATGTTTCTTTTTATTGGATCAAGTGGTGTTGGAAAAAGCTTTTTTGTTCAAACGTTATTTGAATATGTTAAAGAAAGAAAAATGGTTTCTAAAAAGGCTCAATTGCTCAAACTTAATTGTAAATATTATATGAACCATGAAAATGACTTGATAGATGTTATAAAAAGTGCTGCTTTATTAAAGCAGGTCGAAGATGGAATTATGTTTGTTGATAATGTTCATTTAATATCACGAGATAAACGAGCAATTATCTACGATTTAATAACATTACAATCAAAAGAAGGTCATTTTATTTTAGTTTTTTCATCAGATAAAAATGTAGATGAAGATTTTAGAAAAAATTATTTAGAATGTATGAATGTTATTATTGATATACCTGATCTAATGGATAGAAGTTTAAATGAACGATTTGACATTATGAAGAATACTTTACAAAAAGAATCACAAAAAATTGATAAAAATTTTATTATAGATGCTGAAGTATTATTGTGTTTACTACTATATCATTGTGAAAGAAACATTAAGCAATTCATAAACGATATCAAAGAAGGCTGTGCAAGTGCTTATTTAAGAGAAATAGATTATAATAATGAAAATATCCACTTATATTTATATGATTTCCCTAAATATGTCAAAAAAGGATCTATTTTTTATAAAAGCCATGCAGCTGAATTGAGTGAATTTGTTTCGTATGATTATGTTTATTGTTTTACAAAAGAATCTGTTGAAAAAACAAAAGATGACTTTTTGTTAGAAAAACATCAAGATAAATATAGTTATTTAAAAGATATGACTTTTAATGAAAAATCATTTCAAAATTCAAAAATAAATGTATTTTTAAATAAATATAATAAAGAAATAAAAAGTAAGAACATAGATGAAACATCGTTAAGTAAAATTGTAAATAATGAGATCATCCAATTAGTAAAAGATTTTTTAGATTATGCATCACGTAAATTGAACCATTTTTTTCCAGACTCAGTTTTTTATGGCTTGTGTTTACATTTACAATCTCTTGTAGAGCATCCAGAAGTTCGAAGTTATAGTGATGATTATATAGAACAAACAATAAAGGAAAACCAGAAAGAATATGTATTAAGTTTGCAACTTCTAGATACAATAGAAGAACAATTAAATGTACATATTGAACTAGAGGAAGCATCATTAATAACTATGTTTATTTGTGAAAAGAATCAAGCTATAGAAGATGATGGATTTCCTGTGTTTTTGATTGCCATGCATGGTAGTCAAACAGCATCCTCACTTGTTGATGTTGTTAAAACTCTTGTAAAGACAGACAAAGTTTATGCTTTTAACTTATCTTTAGATAAAGAAATTATAGATGCATATAATGAACTTAAAAATTTTATCAAACAAATTAATATGGGAAAAGGGATATTGATGATGTATGACATGGGATCATTAAAAACTATGGCTCAAGAAATCGCAGATGAAACTGGTATTAATATCCAATTTATTATATCTCCAACCACTTTAATTGCATTAGAATGTGCTAGAAAAATGGAAACAATTCATGATCTAGATTCAATTGTATTAAGTATGAAGGATAGTTACGAAAAATACTTTCCATCTATTGTCGATAATTATAAGAGGGAAATTAAAAAGGATATTATTATTACGTTATGTATGACAGGAGAAGGTGGAGCCTTACAAATAAAAAGATATTTGGAAAAAATCATTGAATTTCGTGATATTGATATTATACCTTTATCTATGAAGGATAAAAACCAGCTTATTTCACAGATTAACCACTTAAAGGAAGAACATAATATATTATATGTTATAGGAACGTTTAATCCGCATTTACATGGAGTTTCATTTATTTCTATTTCTCAATTATTTAATACACCTATTGAACAATTATCAGAATTATTTAGTGTGAATGGTAAGTTTTTACCAACAAAAAAGAGAATTAAATATTCATTGATATTTAAGAATATAGAGGAACAAATGCCTGATTTTGATATTGACTTATTGAAGGAAAATTTAATTCAAGCAATTCATAAAATTGATGTAAAATATCCTTTAAATCAAAATAAACGAATAGGTTTGATTATGCATATAAGTCATCTTATTTATCAATTGGTTCACCAACAAAATATTAAACAGATAAGAGATTATAACAAAATAATAATGGCAAATAAGAAAATATATAATTATCTTTGTGATGTTTTTTCAGATATAGAGAAAGTTTTTGAAATTAAATTCCCAGATTCAGATATCGCAATGATTATTAAAATGATTAAGGAAATCTAACTTTTAAAGTTGGATTTTTATTTTTAAGTGTATAAAGTGTATGTTTTTTAAATAGACAGTTATAAAAAGAGTGAGGGTATTTTTAATGAGAAAAAGTAAACTTATTTTAGCAATATGTATCATAAATAAAGAGCAAAATCAAAAGTGTATAAATAAAGAAAATAGTGTATAAAAAGTTAAAAATCGATTCATTTGAAGTGATTTGAAAGAATACAAGATTCATTGTATATTGATATCGTTGAACAAGGAAAATACAAAGATCGATCAATTATTAGAATTTGTTTAATGATTTTATAAAAAAATGAGGTGAAACAATGGATGTAGAACAAATTGCTTTTACAATTATTGCACATGCTGGTGAAGCAAAATCATTAGCATATTCAGCATTAAGAGAAGCTGAAAAAAACAATTTTGAAAAGGCAGAAAATCTTATTAAAGAAGCACGAACTGAAATTAATCAATCTCATCAAAGTCAAACTGATCTTCTTACGAGTGAAGCAAACGGAGAAAAAACACCTATTAATGTTTTACTTATTCATTCTCAGGATCATCTTATGACGAGCATGTTAGCTATTGATTTTATTCAGGAACTTATCAAGATTTACAAAAAGACATTTGAAAAGTCATTCGGTAAAATGTCAAGAGAATAAATAAAATAATTTTTAGATAAATCAAAAACGATCATTTAAAAAAGAGTATGCTAAAAAGAAGTATAAAAAAATTTATGAAATTGACAAATTACTCAATGACTGTGTCATGAGACACAGAAACGTATAATTTACTGTCACGTAGCAAGACATAAATTAAACGAACTAGTTTTCTTGATGTAAGGACGAGTGCTCTACGATGCTTGTGTGTTGAGGCTTCGTTATACTTCTTATGATAAAATGAAGTCGTATAATCAAAACCAAGCATCACTGACATCTGTGTAGCTTGAGTTATGTAATATTTTAAATATTTATTACATGAATTCGCTGAATGTTTTTCATCAGCAGTAAAATTGCCCGAGTCATTTTTCTTCCAATGGAAACCGGCATATTTAGCTAATGAAGCATCACTTTTGAAATAGGAAATGTCACCAATTTCAGAAAGTATACCTGCTGCAAAGACAGGTCCAATACCTGTTATAGACATCAAAGATTGATAACCATTAGGATAGAGACCTTTCATTTCTTTCTCAATTGCTTTGTCAACCATCTTAATTTGAGATTCGATACATTGAATCAGGTTGATAGAAGCAGTAATTGAGATGGTAATTGGGTCATATGCAGTTTTATCAAGTCTATAGGAAGAACGAATCGCTTTATCAAAAAGAGAAGCAATTTTACCATAATCATCACATCTGTTTTGAGAAGTAGATTTGAAATATTCAATGATTTCATCTAAAGGTCTTTCAGCCAGATCAAAAGGAGAAGTATAATCAGTTAAAAACTTCGTGTTGGAAGCAGAAAAATTATCACTGAAAGGCAAATCCTTATGAGGAAGGGTCATAAGACCGGAAACCTTTAAATAGATGTTGTTGAGAATGTAATTCTTTTCTCTAGTGAGCTGTTCAGCCAAATGATAACGCTCACGAGTGAGACGCTTAAGAGCAATATGCTGAGCTGCTTTGAAAGGACGAAGATTTTTGCAGCGACCAACACGAGCGAAATCAGCAATCAAAAAAGCATCACGGGGATCAGTTTTTTCCATTTCAATATAAGACTTTTTATAATTGGCAATGGATTTGGCATTAACTGAATATATGATGATCGAAGTGCCAACAATCGAAAGTTGAGACGATAGATAAGCACAAACATGATAATCATATATAGAAGTTGATTCAGTAACGATGATGATAGAATCAAACTTTTCCTTATCAACAAAAGCCAAGACAGTTGTAATGAGAAGATCACAACCATCAGGGTTATTAGGAAAAGAGAGATTAAAGAAAACATCCTGATTAAGATTAACAGCACAGACTTGATTATTTTTGGTTGATACATCAATACCTACAAAGAGTGTATTCATGGGATCACCACCTTTCAAAAAAGATAAAACTAGAAACAAAATATTGGAAAGACCTCAGTTCTTTAGACATGATGCAACCTCGCCATAAGAATAGAACAATACAGATCAAAGGCTACGTATCTAAAAAGTATTGAACAAACAACATTCGGTAAGCAGAGACATTCTAAAGTTGAGAGACAGACTTTTTAAAGAAGATATCAAAAAGATACTTCAAGGAGTGAAAGAATAAATTCCAATAATAGAGTGACTAGTAACTCTATTATAACTTAGGAAAATCCAATATTGAAATAAACTTGTAAAGATGACTAGTCATCTTTACAAAATATATTATACGAGGAGTAAAAAAATATGAAAATATTATTATGTTGTGCCAATGGACTTTCTACAAGCATATTGATGCAAAAAATGAGAAAATGGGGAAAAGAAAAAGGAATAGAGTTAGAGGTTATTGCAAAACCTTCAAGTGATATTGAAAATGTATATAAAGATTATGATTGTATTTTGGTAGGACCACAAATTGCTTATCAGTTGGAAGAAATTAAGGGTATTGCGGTAGGAAAACCTGTTGATAAAATCAACCCAGCTGATTATGGTTTAGGAAATGTTGAAAACATAATGAAGCAGGTTCATAAATTGCTAGATAAATAGGAGGGGATCAAAATGGAAAAATTTATGAAATTTTTGAATGAAAAACTAACACCTCTTGCAAATTTCTTTGGTAGACAGCGTCATTTATTAGCTATGCAAAGAGGTTTCATGGCAATGATTAGTTTTATATTTATTGGTGCTGTATTCATGATTATTGCCAATCCACCAGTTACAGCGGATATGGTAGCGAATGGTGGGATATTATCCATCTTTTCAGGATGGGTTAATTTTGCAGCAAAATATAAAATGGTTATATTGATTCCATTTAATATGACAATGGGAATGTTAGGTGTTATTGCTGCTTTTGCAATTGCTTATAACTTAGCATCAAGTTACAAAATGTCAGCAATGAGCTCAGCATTAACATCAGCAATCATCTTTATGTTAACTGCTGCACCTGCTGGATATTATGCATTGGCAGATGGGTCAGTTGCATCTATGATGAAAACAACATATTTAGGATCACAAGGATTGTTTACAGCAATTGTTGTGGCAATAGTAACAGTGGAAGTAACAAGATTCTGCTTAAGTCATCATTTGACAATTCGTCTTCCTGAATCTGTACCACCATTTATTTCAGAAACTTTTAGTTTAATTATTCCAGGTGTCCTTAATACTATTATTTTCTTTGGTGGAAATTTATTGATTCAAGCATATGATCCAACAATGACATTACCAGCACTAATTGAATTTGTATTAGGTAAACCATTAGGTGGATTATGTAATACTTGGCCAGGTGCTATTGCTTTATGTATCATTAGTTCATTATTCTGGTGCTGTGGGCTTCATGGAACAATGATTTTGATGCCTTTTACAACAGCTATTGGTATGCAAGTTGCAACACGAAATATGGAATTAGTTGCAGCAGGTAAAGACATTATTTTCCAACCTGCAATGTTTGGTGATGCTGGAAATTTATTAGGGGGAGCAGGTAATACATTTAGTTTTGTTCTCTTATGTTTTTTATTAGCACATTCAAAACAATTAAAGGCTTTTGGAAAAGCAACAATTATTCCAAGTTTTTGCAGGATAAGTGAACCAGTATTATATGGTGCACCAATTGCCTTTAATCCTATTTTGATGATTCCATTTATTGTAGGAACATTGCTTAGTAATGCTTTATATACTATTTGTTGTATGACAGGATTAATTACACCAATTTATTTGCAAGTTGCTGGAACATTCCCGATTTTTATTAACAGTTTTATCAAATGTTTGGATTTTCGAATTATTATATTTGAAATTGTCCTTATTGCTATTCTTGCGGTTGTTTGGTATCCATTCTTTAAAATTTATGATAGTCAATTAGGTACAAAAGAAAAAATGAAAGAAGAAGAAATAGATAGTAATAACATTGAGGAGAGTATTGCTTAATGAAGAGGAAACAGTTGGGATTTCCTGATCACTTTCTATGGGGTGGAGCAACTGCAGCTAATCAATGTGAAGGTGCACATTTAGAGGATGGTAGAGGTTTAGGGCATATTGACCTTGTTCCTCAAGGAAGTGAAAGATGGAATGTTATGAGTGGAACATTAGATTCTTTACAACAAAAGCCTAATACGTATTATCCTAGTATGAAAGGTATAGATTTTTATCATCATTATAAAGAAGATATTGCGTTATTTGCAGAAATGGGATTTAAAGTATTTAGAATGTCTATTGATTGGGCAAGAATCTTCCCTCTTGGTATTGATGAAAAACCAAATGAAAAAGGTTTACAATTTTATGAAGATGTTTTTAATGAGTTACATCGTTATGGAATTGAGCCCCTAGTTACAATGACACATTATGATATCCCTTTAGAATTGGTTAAAAGATATAATGGATGGGAAAGTCGAGAAACCATAGAGTGTTTTAAAAAATATGTCAAAACCATTTTAACTAGATACAAGGGAATGGTGAAGTATTGGTTAACTTTTAATGAAATTAATTGTATTACATCTCTGCCATATTATGCAGCTGGTGTTGTTATTAGAAGTGAAGAGGAAAGACTGCAACAAATTTATACGGCAGTTCATCATGAACTTGTTGCCAGTGCATGGGCTGTAAAGATAGCTCATGAAATTGATAAAAACAATATGGTAGGATGTATGTTGGCAGCTGGAGTGACTTATCCATATCGTTGTGCTCCAGAGGATGTTTGGCTTGCTCATGCAAGTGGACGAGGAAAATTCTTCTTTTCTGATGTTCTTGTAAGAGGAGAGTATCCTGAATATAAGCTTAAAGAATTTGAAAGAATTAGGTTTGATATTCCATTTTTTAAAGAAGATAAGGAAGTGTTAAAAAATCATACAGTTGATTTTATATCTTTTTCTTACTATTCTTCACAGCTTGTTTGTGCAGATCAAAATGTGATTGCTGAAAAGGCTGAAGGGAATGTTTTTCCTACATTGAGAAATCCATATTTGAAAGAAAAGGATACAGCATGGAAGTGGCAAATTGATGCATTGGGGTTAAGAACAACACTTAATCAATTTTATGAACGTTATCAAAAACCTCTATTTATTGCTGAAAATGGGGTAGGTGGTATTGATACTTTAGAAAATGGTCGTGTGCATGATGAGTATCATATTCATTATCTTAGAGAACATATCAAGGCTATGAAGGATGCTATAACATTAGATGGTGTAGATTTAATGGGTTATACATCTTGGGGATGTATTGATTTGGTATCAGCTTCAACAGGTCAAATGAAAAAAAGGTATGGCTATATTTATGTTGATGCAGATGATTTAGGTCAAGGATCATATCAACGTTACAAAAAAGATTCATTTGAATGGTATAAAAAAGTTATTGCAACAAATGGTGAAGATTTAGATTAATATATATTTTTTCTCCCTTAATTAATCATCATTATATATTGATCAAATAAAGTACATGCTTGCATGTACTTTATTATTTATGAAAGGAGTATTATATTCATGAGTCGAAAAATTATCTTTTTTGATGCTGATGGAACAATTATTAATAAAACATTTATTTCATCTCAGACAGTAGCATCCGTTAATCAACTAAAAATGAATGGACGTATTCCTGTCCTAGCTACTGGAAGGGCTAGAAAGTCTATTCAACAGATTGTAGATATATTGGATTTGAAATATTTGATTTGTTCTAGTGGAAATCATATTATCATAAATGATCAAGTTATTTTTCAAAACTATTTATCTTATAATGAATTGCAGGAAATTGTTTGTTATTTTGACCTGTTTGGACTAAGGTATACTTTGGAATGTGCAGATTTTAATTATATTCAAAAAGGAACCGAAGATTTACATTTAAAAAGAATGATGTTTTTAAATAGAGGAGAAATAGATATAGAAAATCTTAAAGAATCATTTCAACAAAACTATCGATTTATTAAAGATTTAAAGTCATTAAAAGTCCAAAAGATTCATTGGTATGAAGACCCAATAATGTATTATGAAAACCCTTCTCCACTAGATTATCAAAATATATTTGATTATTTTCATAATAAATATCAGGTTGTTCCTATAATGGGGAATCCTCTATCTATTCATGGTGAAATCAGTAAAAAAGGAGTATCTAAAAAATCAGGAATGGAGAAAGTGTTGGAGTATTTTCATGCAGATATCATAGATACATATGCAATTGGAGATGACTATAATGATCTTGAAATGCTTCAATATGCCAAGCATACCATTGCTATGGGACAGGCACCTAGAGAAGTAAAAGAAGTTTGTGAATTTATCACAGATGATATTTATCATGAAGGATTTACAAAAGCAATGAATCATTATCAACTAATAAATGGGGATTAATCATGAATGTAGATATGAGTAAAAGGCAAGACTTGTTTGAAACAATGCCAATTATGAAGGCAATTATGATAATGTCCTTACCGATGGTTTTGAGTTCACTTGTTACGATATTATATAATCTTTCTGATACATTCTTTGTTGCAACATTGAATGATTCGTTGCAAACTGCTGCTGTGACTTTATCTGCTCCTATTTTACTTTCTTTTAATATTGTTAATAATTTATTTGGTGTTGGTAGTTCAAGTTTGATGAGTCGTATGCTAGGGATAAAAAAATTTGATATAGTCAAAAAAGTTTCAAATATTTGTTTTTATTGTTGTGTTGGGTGTGGGGTCATTTTTTCTCTGTTATTTATATTTTTTGAACATGAATTTTTAGTGATTTTAGGTGTAGATTTGCAAACTATGGCTGCTACACAAGAGTATATGTTTTGGACAGTAAAATTAGGTGCTACACCAGCAATATTAAACGTTGTAATGGCTTATTTAGTTCGTTCTGAAGGTGCCTCACTACAAGCAAGTATTGGAACGATGAGTGGGTGCTTTTTAAATATTATATTAGATCCGTTCTTTGTATTACCACAATATTTGAATATGGGAGTAGCTGGTGCTGGAATGGCAACATTTATATCTAATTGTATAGCTTGCTTGTATTTTATTGTTTTTATAATGCTCAAAAGAAAGCAGACATTTATTGATATTTCACTATTATCATTTCATTGGGATTGGAAAATAATCAAAGAAATCTTTGTTGTAGGAATACCAGCAGCTATCCAAAATTTATTAAGTGTTATAAGCATGACAGTACTTAATCATTTTACTGTTTTTTATGGTGTTGATGCTGTTTCTGCAATGGGTATATCACATAAAATTGTTATGATTCCACTACAAGTTGTTTTGGGGTTTTCTCAAGGAATTATGCCGCTTATAAGTTATAATTATGCTAATAGAAATGTTCAAAGAATGAGGAATGTATTATATGTATCGCTTAAATTTTCAATTTCAATACTAATTGTTTTGTGTATTATATTTATGATGTTTGCTTCATATCTTATGAGCATTTTTGTGGATATTCCTCATGTAATACAGATGGGAAGTGTATTAATCAGATTTTCGTGTGTACAACTTCCGTTTTTATGTATAGATTATGTTACTGTATGTGTTTTTCAAGCGTGTGGGTTAGGAGGTTATGCTCTCATTTTTGCCATATTAAGAAAAATAGTTTTGGAAATACCATTTCTTTATTTATGGGATTATCTTTATCCATTTTATGGTCTTAGCATTGCAACTCCAACAACAGAAGTGATTCTAGCCATAATAGCAATTATAAAGTTGAAAAAAATTTTAACAGAACAGACGAAAAGGCTATAAAAATTTTTAGAATTAAACATTTATTTAATAAAGTAAACAAGCCAAAATGTAAACAGAAAAAGGAACTGAGAAATCTAATAACTAAATTAGGGTCTTTTACAGTTCCTTTTGTGTTATTCAATACACTTTATACACTATAGTTTCTATTTTTTCCAGCAAATTTCACTTATAAATTTCATAAACGAAATTTGCCAAACTGACCAATCATGTGCTCCTGGAATATGTCCACCATCTATAACGTTTTCGACTTGATTTTGTTGATTCCATTCTAGAAAATTCTCATATTTAATTTTAACTCCATTTGGATTAGCTAAAATAGCTGTTGAACCTGTATCACATGTGCCAATAGTTGTATAAAATACAGGAATGTATTTTTTGCATTTTTGACTAATTGCTCGACTATCAAATCCTGAAAATGCGCCAAAGTATCCAAAATATTCAGGATAATCAAAATACATATATGTTGTAATCATTGCTCCCATAGATATACCACAAAAGGCACGATCACTTGCTTTTTTAGAAACATTATAGTTTTTTTCTATATAAGGTATAATATAATTGATAATATTATCTTCAACCATTTCAATTCTTTCATACATTTTCATAAAATCTAATTCATAGCTACTATTTTCCATTGTAACAACAATAAATTGTTCATTGAGATTGTCAATAATATGATGAATATTACCCATAGAAAACCAATCAGTTTCGTTTCCTGTATATCCATGACTAGCATAAATAACTTTATAAGGTTGAGTGTTTTCATTGTAATTTGAAGGTAAATATATTCCTAAATCTTGGTTTTTAGAAAGATTTCCTTCATATTTAACAAAAAATAATGAACCATTTTTCTTTTTTGATGGTAATACGTAATCTAAATATGGTGATTGAGACTGTTTCATTTTATCATAATATCCATAGACGATACTTTGCTTTAATGAAGCATTTTTATAATAACTTTGGTTATTCATTTTTGAAGGTGATGGATTAGCTGGATCATCAATTGTCTCCTGAGTATAATCCTGATAAGTGATAATATAACTGTAAGGAAATGCTCCACTTGTAATAGGTATATCGAGTCTATAAATAGATAATTCTGGATCATATATCATGTCTTCTATGTAGTTTCTTTGGAATGTTCCAGGGGCAAGACTTGAGGCATACATTCCATTCCTATATTCATGAGGTGTAAAAATATTGTCTTTATCATATAAATCCATATTTGGATCAATATAAAAAAATGGACCAGTAAGACTGACTTTTATAATATCTTGTGTAGGTTTATATATAAAAGTTGCAGTATATCCACTAGGTGAATGTGAATTTTTATATACAGAAACTCCTTCATTAATTTTTTTTGATAATTGATTCATTGTTATTCTCCTTTTTATTAGGAATATATTGGCCAATAATTCCTTAGTATTAATTTACATGAATTATCAAAAAATATAAAGGTATTATGGGAATCACTCAAATTGTAAAAATATACACTATACTATACAAAATATACAGTACTGAAGTTATTGAATAGGAACCCAGACTTTTAAATATCTATTTTTATTCTTATGAATTTTAGCTATTTGAGTCGCAAATATATCACCAGAAATCACAAGATGATGATCTTGGATATATTGTAATGCTGGGTTAAAAAGAGAATAATTAATGTTAAAATCTTCATTAATGATAATAATGGTACTGAGCGCTTTTTGTTTTTTGACATGAATCATATGCTTAACAGAAATATTTAGAAATTCTATCCAATCTTTACTAAAAGAAGTACCACCAATATAATTAGTCTTCTGATTGATAAAATCATCTTTTTTAATAAGAAGTGAAAAATCAGTAAATGCAAAATCTTCATGTACTGTAGATGTAAAATTTAAATATTTGTCTTTATCTTCAAAAAAGTGCTTAAAGTCATAAGATGCTGGAAATAAGTAGCATTCCTCTAATTCTTCAATAGATATTAAATGCGAATGATTGATGATAGAATGTAATTTATCTAACGTTTCATTATTTTTATGAATAAGTTTATAAAAATATAATGATTGTTTTTTATAGTATTCCTGCTTTTGTTCAAGAATAGAAACATATTGCAAAAGAGAATCAATATGTTTTATTTTATCTATTTCTTTGATAGAAAAATCTGCTGAACGATATTTTCTACATTCAGCAATTGTTTCAATATCAAAATCAGTATAATAACGATAATGTGTTTTATCATCAATACGAGGATGAATTAATCCCATGTTTTCATAATGTCTTAATGTTTCTCTGTTAATATTTAAAAAATTCATAACTTCTTTTGCACTATATTCCATATTTATCACCATTTCAAATTATAACATTCTTTTTTATTAATAACATTAATTTTATAAATATCTTGACTTCGTGGTTACCACCAACTTTATAATGAAGAAAAATAAGGAGGAATGAATAAATGGAAAAAAGGGTTGCATTAGTAACAGGTGGATTAAGTGGAATTGGAAAGGGAACGGTATTAGAATTATCTAAAAAAGGATATGATGTTGTTATATTTGATATTCAAGATGAAAAAGCAGATGCTGTTATTGAATTATGTAAGGAATTTAAAGGAAATGTAGTTTACAAACATTGTGATTTATTTAAATCTAATGAAATAAAAGAAGGTTTTGATTTTATCCAAGAAAAATTTGGACGTTTAGATTGTGCTTTTAATAATGCAGGATTTGGAATTTTATCTAAACCATTTGGTGAGGTTACAGAAAAAGAAATTGATATGGAATTAGGTATTTTAGTTAAGGCACATATGATGTGTATGATACATGAGTTAAGAATGATGAAAGAAAATGGTTATGGTAGAATCGTGAATACAACTTCTGGAGCAGGTTTAGTCTCTAGTCAAGGAATGGCATTATACTCAGCTTGTAAACACGCTATTAGTGGTCTTACAAAAGGGGTGGCATTAGATTATGCTACACAAAATATTACAGTAAATGCTATTGCACCAGGAACAATTGAAACGGAATTAATTTTGCCATATAAGGAAACAAATCCAGATGAATATGCAATATGGGCAAAAGCTAATCCAAGTGAAAGATTTGGACAACCATATGACATTGCTAGAGTAGTTGTTTTCTTATTTGAAAAGGATTCAGATTTTATTAATGGTACTATTATACCAGTAGATAGTGGTTGTGTCGCTGGAACAAGACAATAATATAAAAAAATTTGCAAAATATGTTGTTTGTTAATAGGAAGTAATAATGAGTATCAATTTATTATAGATAATAAAATTGATAACAAATTTCGGTGATAAAATAAAGTGAGAAGTTAAATTCCACTTTAAAAAGTAATTTTTTATAAGTTGAATTTATTTTTACAATTGAGTCCATTTTGCTATTTTGTAATCATGAAAAGCTTTTTATGTTAACGTTCAGCAAAAATGTCACCAAAAATGAAGAAGGGTTCTATTAGTGTGAACCCTTTGTTTTTTTGTCCATTTCTTGAATGAGATTATTTAAATCTTTATGATCATTTATTAGTACCTGTTTGTTTTTATGTTTTGTACCTATCAATGTACAATCATAAATAATCCCAATATATTTCATTCTTACTTTATTTTCTAGCACAAAATATAAAATTGTAACTTCTGTTGAAGTTCTTATTTTTACTACTTATCCATTTTTATCATATGGGACATAATAATATCCGTTATAGGAAAACATATTGCCTTCTGCTATTTTTCTGGTATTTGAAACAGTGAACACTAGATTCAAATTGTAATTTTCTGTTAGCTCTACAAATTCATAAACAGGATCAACTGGAAGATGTGCAAATTTTTCATTCAGATATTTTATGTAAAAGTATTGAACCATATATTTAATTGATCGTAGTCTTTTATTTTGAACCTTATAATGTCATTGGGCAATCTTCTTTGAGCTGTACCATTGTACCGTTCTATCAATCCTTTGGCTTGAGATGTATTAGCGAAAATCATTTCAATGCCAAGTTTATCCATCATAACACCAAATGATGTTATATTACCTTCAGGACTTTTAAAGATGGTATGTTTATCTGAATAAATAGCTAAGGGAATTCCTTTTTTCTTGATAAGAAGTTCCATCATCTTACAATATCCATACATGCATTCGTTTTTGGTAAACCAGCCAGCAAGGATATCATTAGTTGTATCGTCAACAGCCATATGGAGAGTAAAACGTTGATCGTTGCCAAACCAGTCAAAAGGAGTTCCATCGATTTGAACAAGCATACCAGCTCTAGGACTTTTTTCTCTCAGTAAATGTAAAGGAGAGTCTCTTTTATGACTCCTATGTTTAACGGGAGAAGACCATTTATATTCTTTATAGAGTCTTTGAAAGAATGAAATGCTTCTAGGTTTAAGATTATATTTGGATAAATCTTCTTTTCTAGAAGGGTTAAAAATAATATCTTCAAGATAAATATCTCTAAATTGTGCTATAGTGATATTGGGGTATAGCTTTTTGAAATTGACAATAAAATCAATTTCATCATTTGAAGCACGATCGTGGGCTGCCAAACCTTTATTACCGTGTTTCAAAGTAGAATCTATACCTTTTTCATTTAAAGATTTAGATAGACGTATAAGCTGTCTTTTAGAATAATTCGTAAGAACAGCTAAATGATCATAAGAAATTTTCAAATCACCATTCAATTTTTTGGACAATAGATCAATAACTTCTTTTCTGTCCAATATAAAAACCTCCTTCATATAACATGATAATGGAGAAGGTTAGAAAAGAAAAATCATGGTGACATTTTCGCTGAATTTTATGGTGACAAAATCGCTGGGTCTTAACATTTTTTATAAAAGGGATTGTATTTTAAAAAAAATAATGTATAATGTTGGCAATTTGGGAACTTTTAGGAGGATGGCTATGAAAGAAAATAGTGGAAAGCAGTTAGCTAAGAAAATGTTGATTGCATTAGTATGTGGTTTAATTGCTGGATTTAGTTGTATTTTATTGAGAGAACACTTAAATTCAAGTGGTCAAGGAGACTTGTGGCAAACGATTAATAATATCTTTTTCCAAGATATTACAGCAGAAGGTGCTACAAGTGCTATCGGAATTTTCTATATTATAGGTCAATTATTTGTTAATGCATTACAGTTAATTATAGTACCAATGGTTTTTGTTTCTATTACACTTGCTATTTGTACAATTACTGATACTAAGAAATTAGGTAGAATTTCTTCTAAAACAATTTTAACTTTCTTTACGACAACAATATGTGCTTTGATTTTTGCTGGTATTGTAAGTACAATTATCTATCATTTAGGATTATTTAATTCAGTAGACGCAGGAAAGATTACTGTTCAACAAGGAACAACAGGATCTAATCCATTAAATATTATTGTATCAATTATTCCAAACAATTTTGTAAGTGCCTTTACAACAAATGGAAATGTCCTAGCAATTGTATTTTTAGCAGTAGTTACTGGACTTGCTATGAATACCATTGAAGAACAAACAAAAACATTAAAAAAAGTATTTGAAGAAGTTTCAAAAGTTATTAGTTTATTTCTAACGTTTGTAATTAATAAATTTGCACCATATGCAATCTTCTGTTTACTTACAAGAACATTTGCTATTTATGGAATTGATTCATTAAAACCGGCTTTAGCTTATGTAGTAACAGTTATTATTGCTTTATTTGCTTATTTATTTATCGCTTATCCAATTTATCTAATGACAATGGCTAGGGTTAATCCTAAACCATTTATGAAAAAAGCTGCTAAAGTTGCTTTATTTGGATTTTCAACATCTTCATCTGCAGCAACACTACCATTAAATAGAAAAACAACAGTAGAAGAATTAGGGGTACATGATCAAATTGCTTCATTTGTTTTACCTCTAGGTATGACAGTTAACATGGATGGAACAGCAATTATGCAAGTTATTGCAGCCATGTTTGTAGCTGTTAGTTCAGGTTATAAAGTAACTTTTATGTCAATGGCTATTATTGCTATTTTAGCTTTAATTGCTTCTATTGGAACACCTGCTGCACCTGGTGCAGGAGCTGTTATCCTCTTTACGATTTTAACAGGTATGGGTTATACAAATGATGCCGCTTTACTTGCTTATTCATTGATTCTTGCAATCAATAGACCAATTGAAATGCTTGTAACTTCCCTCAATGTTACAGGAGATGCAGCAACCTCTGTAATCGTTGCTAAAAAAGAAAAAATGCTTGATGAAGAAATTTATCATAGCTAAAAAATTATATAGTTAAGATGAAACTGCAGATAGTATGCAGTTTCTTTTTTTGGACTATCCGTCCATTGAAAGAAGGAAAAGAGAAAGATAAAATAATAAAAAAGAAATATTTGTGAATTAAATGTGAAACAAATATGAGACGAATTATCTTTAAACATATGATGCAATTAAATCAAGAAAGCTCCTTACATCAATATTAAAAAAAGAGAGTATGCTTTGTACTCTCTTATTTTTCATTTACATATTGTTTGAAAATTCTTCCTCTTTCTTCATAACCCTTGAATTCATCAAATGAACTTGTTGATGGAGAAAGTAAGATGATATCCCCTGGTTCACTTATTTCAAATGCTTTATTAACAGCATCTTTTAAAGTTTCTTCATAATAAGCATCTTGATGATGCATATCTTCTTTAAAACGTTTACCTGCCGCTCCAAAAGTCACGAGCTTTTTAATACATGAATTATAAGTAGACATTTCTTGTAAGTCTAATCCTTTATCAAAACCACCCATTAATAGAATAACCGGTTGTTTAAAAGCTTTTAAAGCAATAATACTTGCATCTGTATTTGTTGCTTTAGAATCATTATAAACTCTAACACCATTATATTCTCTAACGAATTCAATACGATGTTCAACCCCTTTAAAATGACTCACAACATCTTTAATCACTCGAGGACTTACTCCAGCAACTAAACAAATAGTAGTCGCAATCATAATATTTTGGACATTATGATCTCCTACAATCTTAATATCCTTTAAATCAATAATATGTTCCCCTCTAAAATAAATCGCTTGATCAATAATGCTACAATCAGCTGGTTTATTTAAAGATTGTGTTAAAACACAACAATAAACATGATATCTTTGTAAATATTCTTGTAAAGTTTCATCATCAATATTATTAACAAAAACTTCATCATCACTTTCACAATTTTCATAAATACGCATCTTAGAAGCATAATATTCATCTAATGAAGCCATATAATCTAAATGATCAGGTGTTAAATTAATAACAGTTGAAATTTCTGGTCTAAATTTATCAATATCTAGTAATTGGAAATTAGACATTTCAATAACAATATAATGATTTTCTTCTTCTAATAAATTATTTTCTAAAACAACATCACATAAAGGTTTACCAATATTACCTGCAAAATGAACATGTTCATATTGTGCTTTTAATATTTCATAAATCAAAGTAACAGTTGTTGTTTTACCATTTGTCCCTGTAACAGCAATATAATGTTGTTTTTTAGCTACTTGATAAGCCAATTCAATTTCTGTATAAACAGGAATACCTCTTTCCTTTAATCTTAAAATAAAAGGTTTATGATAATTAATTCCTGGATTTTTAACAACAAAATCAAAGTCTCTTTCAAAAAGTTCATCTGGATGTCCACCAGCAATAATTTCAATACCTGCATCCAAGTATTCTTGATATCCTTCAATCTTTTCTAATTCTTTTCCTTCATTGATTGTAATTGTTGCATTTAACTTTTGTAATAACTTGACTGCTGCCTTACCACTTCTAGCAAGACCAATCACTAAAACCTTTTTCCCTGTTAACATTTTACATAACTCCTATCACAATAGCGATAATACCACAAATAAATCCAATAAACCAAAATGAAATCGTTACTTGTTGTTCAGACCAACCTAACATTTCAAAATGATGATGAATTGGTGCCATTTTAAAGACACGTTTTCCTCTTGTTTTAAAAGAAACAACTTGAATAATTACTGATAAAGTTTCCATTAAGAAGACACCACCAACAACAATTAACAATAATTCTTGTTTTGTTAGGATTGCTAAAATAGCTAAAAATCCACCAAGTCCAAGAGAACCTACATCTCCCATAAAAATACGTGCAGGATGATAGTTAAAATACATAAATCCAAGTAATGCTCCAACCATTGCTGTAGCATAACTTGCAATCGTATAATCTTTAATCATAATAGCATAGATGATAAATGGTGCAATTGCAACCATTGAAAGACCTGTCGCAAGACCATCCAAACCATCAGATAAATTAACACCATTACTTTCACCGGTAAACATAATAAATACTAAAACAGCATAGAACCAACCAAAATCAATATTTACTTTCACAATTGGAATAGTCACTTCTGTTGTAAAACCAGGTACAAAATTTTCTAGATACAAATAACATCCTACTGCCAAAATAGCTTGCATCAAGAATTTTTGCCATGCTTTCAATCCTTCATTTTGATGTTTTAAAATAATTAAAGCATCGTCAATAAATCCAATTAAACTATAACCTACTAAAACAATTGTAATTAAAATCAAATTAGGATTCGTTATATTTTTATAATTTACAACAAACGCCGCAATCACTGCCGCTAAAACAAAAACAACACCACCCATTGTAGGTGTTCCACCTTTTTTCTTATGTGATTCTAATCCCTCTTCTCTTTCTACTTGTCCAAATTTCATTTTATGTAGAAATGGGATGACTTTAGGCATTGCAAGTAAAACTAATAAAAGTCCAATACCAAATGCCAACATTAACTTTATAAAGTTTTCCATAAACTTCATTCCCCTTCACTCTTTATTTCTTTTACACTATACCACACTTTTTTATCTCCTTCAAATTTCTAAAAAAAACGTTCTCTTTTTTTGAAAATTATCATTTTTCTTATAAAGACATATTAGAATTCACTACCTTTTATTAATAAGGGGGAAATTATAAAAGAAAACAACACAAGTATGGAAAATCTTTACAAATTAGATGGTAAAGTTCCAATTTTAAAAGCAATTCCTTTTGGATTGCAGCATATCTTAGCAATGTTTATTGCAGGAATTGCAACTTTGATTCAATTATATCCTATTTGGAAAATCGGTTCACGTTTACCTATTGTTATGGGTGTCAGCTTTACTTTTGTAGCTATCTTAACCTATGTAGGTGCTACTTATGATTCATGGGTGCAGTTTTAATAGGTGGACTAATTGAAGGTTGCTTAGGACTACTTGCACGTTATTGGAAAAAAATTATTACACCAATCGTTGCTGCATCTGTTGTTACGTCCATTGGTTTTTCACTTTTTTCTGTTGGAACACGTTCTTTTGGTGGAGGTTACAGTGAAAGTTTTGGTTCTGCTAAAAATTTACTTTTAGGAATTATCACTTTAGCAGCTTGTTTATTATTTAATATTTTCGCAAAATCATATTGGAAACAATTATCTGTTTTATTTGGTTTAATTGTTGGCTATATTCTTGCTATTTTTATGGGAAAAGTAGATTTATCTGTTATTTTTAATGGTGGATTGATTGCTTTACCTCATCTACTTCCTTTTAAAATGAAGTTTGATCTTGGCACGATTATCGCTGTCGTCGTTATTTTCTTAGTTTCAGTTGCTGAAACGATTGGTGATACTCAGCCCTTGTAAACTTAGGTTTAAACCGTGAAGTTACAGAAGAAGAAATTTTTGGTTCTTTAGCTTGTGATGGTTTTTGTAGTTCTATTTCATCATTATTTGGTTGTCCACCGATTACTTCTTTTAGTCAAAATGTTGGTTCAATCAATATGACAAAATTCGTCAATCGTTTTACGATTGCTACAGGAGCTATTTGTATGATCTTAGCTGGTTTACTTCCATCTATTGGTAATTTTTTTCATCATTGCCTGAATCTGTTTTAGGTGGTTGTACAATTATGATGTTTGGCACTTATTCTTACAATTGGAATTGAAATGATTTCTAAAGCTGGATTTAATCAAAGAAATGTAACAATTGTTGCTTTATCATTAACTGTTGGAATTGGATTTACTTCAGGAACAGAAGCTAATATTGGGCATATTTTTCCACAAATCATTCAAGATGTTTTTGCTGGAAATTGCGTTGCTGTTGTTTTTATTGTTTCAATTATTCTAAGTCTTGTTTTACCTAAAGATATGGATATTAAAAAGATAAAATAAAAATACGCTTTTGCGTATTTTTATTATTGGATCGTTCCAATTTCAAGTGATTTGATTTTTTCAACAATCATATCCATTGCTGTACCTTCATCTTCACCTTCTACAACAATTTCAATTTTTGCCTTATGAGGAATTCCAAGAGACAAAACACCCATTAAAGACTTCATATTTACTGATTTTTCATTATAATTGAGCGTCACATGACTTTTATAAAGTTTAACCGCATCCACTAATTCAGTAGCTGGAGAAGCATAAAGACCTACAGGATTTGTAATTTCAATATTCACTTTTTTTGCCATAATAATCTCCCCTTTTCTATATATTTATTATAGCACGTTTTTACTGATTTGATTTACCTTTTTTCAATAATAACAACATATGGCGAATTGTTTTTATTCATCATCTCAAACTTTGCTACATTATATAGTTTATGATCTAAAGTACGAAAATATGCATCCAAATTTGTACTTTCTTTCCCTTGATCATGTCCAATATAAACAACCACATACAAACATCCACCTTTGAC
>OIZF01000429.1_pt1 | contig 29246 bp, 22 predicted proteins | sample 1588471 | NCBI WGS metagenome assembly OIZF01 (sample SAMN03283279) | human gut metagenome | biome: human-associated habitat; material: feces | host: Homo sapiens | place: Peru | collected 2012
GGTGCGCAGGCAGCTCATGAGGACGTAGATATAAATCAGGAAACCGTACTGCGCCATATCGGGCAGGAACTGCGCCACCGGCCAGCACAATACCAGAATACCGAAGCCGCCCAGAATGGTGAGCAGGCCGTTCGTGAAGACCTGCTTTTCGCTGTTGCCCTTATCCAGACCGAACCGGATGATGGCGTTGGACATGCCCATCGAGACAAAGGGGATGAGCAGGTTTGCGTACTGACTCAGGATCTTCGCCAGACCGAGGTCGGAGATCTCGGCCATCGCGTAGGTCAGAAACGGCTGAACGATGAGGGTCAACAGTTTCGACGAGAAGCTTGAGATCGCAAAGATAAGTGTATTTCCGGCCAGCTTGCTGTATTTGTCAGAGCCGGATGTTTTTTCGTTTGCCAAGGGTTCTTTCCCTCCCTATTTGTTATTCCAGATTTCCTCACAGCGGCTTCCCCTTGAAGGGAAGCTGTCAGCGAATGGATTCGCTGACGGATGAGGTGTTTTTATTGTTTTAATAGTTCTCTCCGGGCCTTCCAGTCCGGCAGAAGCTTTTCCACTTCCGCCCAGAACGCCCTGCTGTGGTTCGGCACAAGAAAATGGCAGTACTCATGTACTACCACATAGATCTGCGCCGCCGCAGGCATATTGTAGAGTTGGAGCGCGAAGGTGATCTGCCGCTTTGAGATATCGCAGACGCCCCATTTGCTGCTCATATCCCGTACTTTGATGACGGGCCGCTGTCCGCCCAGCACCTGCGCGAAGGCCGGATAGACCTGTTCGCTCATGGCCGTGAACCGCGCCAGTGCTTCCGCCTTGGATGGGAGCGGCTGGCTGGCTTCCCGTTCCGCACGGGCCTTTTGCTCTGCCTGCGTTTTTCGTATCCAATCCGCCTGTTCGGTCACGAACCGGTCGGCCTGTTCCCAATCTGTTCGCATCGGGATGCTGACCGCCACCGTTCCGTCTGAACGGACATGCAGGTTGAGCCGCTTCACTTTCTTGCGTGTGGCTTCATAGGTGATGCCGGCTGCTGTCCGGAGCATCATGCTTTGCGGCATTTCAGCCAGTCCTCCACCGGAAGCTGTGCCAGCACGACGGCGGCAAAGATGAGGGCGCAGCCGACGCTCTCACGCATCGAAAGGCTCTGATGCAGGATGAGCCAGCCGCCCAGTGCGCTGAACACGCTTTCCATGCACATGATAAGGCTTGCAATGGCCGGGTGCAGGTCACGCTGTCCGACGATCTGGAGCGTGTAAGCCACACCGCTGGAGAAGACGCCGCAGTAGATGATGGGCAGGGCGTTCTCGCCGAACTCGGCGATGCTGGGTGTCTCGAACAGGAACGCCGCAATACTGCTCTCGACCGCCACCACAAGGAATTGCAGCAGGCTCAGCCGAACGCCGTCCACCTGCGGTGCGAAGTGGTCGATGGACAAAATCTGAAAGCTGAACAGCACCGCGCAGAGCAGCAGGATGAGATCGCTCATCTCGATGCCGCCGAAGCCGTTCTTCATGCAGAGCATGTACAGGCCAGCCACCGAGATGATCATACTGACCCAGAGCTGCGGACTGTTCTTCCGGCCCAGTGCCAGCCCGAACACCGGGACCAGCACCACATACATGGCCGTCAGGAACGCCGACTTCGCGGTCGAGTCCGGGTTGAGGGTGATGCCGATCTGCTGCGCCGCCGAGGCGGCGAACAGGAAGGTTCCGCAGATGAGGCTTGCTTTCAGCAGGTTTTTTTTCTCCTCGCCCTTCGGCCAGCCATAGGATGCACCCTGTTTGCGGTGGATGGCGTCAAAGGCGTAGACAGTTGGCAGCAGAACGACCACCGCCAGCCAGCTCCGCCCGGCAAGGAACGAGTAGGCACCCATTCCGGCACCGACGCTCTGCGCCACAAACGCCGTACCCCAGATGAAGGAGCAGAGCAGCAACAGCAGAGAGTTTTTGGTCTGGGTATTCATCAGGCGATGCCCTCCACTTTCAGGCCGCCGTACAGGTAGTAGCGGCTGGAATCATAGGAGATGGTGAGCCGGTAGCTCGCCGCCGGGTCAAGTCCGGAGATGACACAGCTGTAATTGGTGCCGTCGGTCTTAATATAGTAGGTGCTGTCCGGCACATACTGGGTGCCGCCGTTCACCTTCTGCCAGACGGCCACCTTGAACTTCTGGGTGCCTTCGGCCGCGCCGTAGCCGGTGATGGTCAGCGTGCCGCCCGGCACCGTGAAGTAATCGGTCTTCCGGGTCCAGATGCCGTTAAAGACGATGTTCAGACTGCCGTTCACGACTGCCGAAGTGTACTTTGCCGAGGCATCGGTGATGCCTTCCAGCATGAGGTCCTGACCGGTGGGGTCCGCCCACTTGGTCGTGTCCTCTTCCTGCACTTCGTCGGAAGTTCCCAGGACTTTGTGCGCGACGGACTTCATGGTATCCTTGCAGCCCGTCAGCATTGCCGCCGTTAAAACTGCGACCAGTAATAAGGCAGCGAGACGTTTTGTTTTTTTCATTGTTCTATCCTCAAAAAAGCACAACATTGTAAATTTACGTTATTAGTATAGTATACCGCATTTCACAGGCACACACAAGAGCGGTGCTTATTTTTAGGCGGCTCTTTAGCGGTCATCTGTTCCATTCTTTTTCGTTCCATCAATGGTCTGTTCGGGCAGCTCTTCGGGAAGGAATTCCCGGCTGTACGGGTTGCCGCGCTCGGCCAGAAAGACTGCGCCTGCCTCCATCCGCTTTTCTCCGGTGAGGGTTCCCGTCAGGTGTCCATCTTCCTGTTCCGTCATCTCGCTGTGTCCACTCAGAGCAGCATCTATCTTCAGACAGGCGGCGTCCGTCCACAGATCCGCTTTTGGCTCTACGGTCAAGGTCAGGTCAACAGCTCCCTCTCTGTCTGCCGTGAGGAACAGTTCCGGCTCTGTATCCGTACTCCGGAACTCGCCCATCTCACTGTCAAAAACAAAGCCGAAAGTCTGCTTCATCGTCCAGCGGACTGTCTCTGCCGTCTCAGTCTTGAGGTGCAGAATTGGCTCCGTATGGAAGCTGATTTCCTCCACCGGAGATGCCGACAGTTCACCCAGCGGTATCTCTGCATCCACCGCATCCGCCGTCGTCACCCAGCCGGAAGTTTCCACGGCAAAGCTCAGCCGGAACTCCTGTTCGGCGGTGCCGTACACTTCCAGTTTCTCGCTTAAGGTTGTATCCGTTTCTCCGGTCAGGCCGTCCTGATTCAGCCCGAGTTTCTCTGTTTTGCTGGTTTCGGCTTCGAGCTTCATCAGGTCGAAGATGTCGCCGAATCTCAGCCCTTCATCCCCGTACAGCGTCACGGTGCTGTTCTCTGTCTCTGCTTTCCGCACCCGGACAAACAGATACCGTGCAGGTTCGAGTTCCAATACCAAAATCTGCCCCCGGTGCAGGGCTTGGATTTGTTCTTCCGCATCCTCAATGACATAAACTTTCCCGTCATCATCCCGGGCAGTCAGACGGTTTTGTCCGGTGGCATCCTCTCCGGTGCGCACCAGAACCACGCCGTGTTTCAGCACCGCAAAGCCGCCGCTCTCGCCTGCTGCCAAAATGCGCTCCGGCTCAAACGCGCCGCTGTCTGCGTCCTTGATATCCTCCGGCTCCTTGAAATAGCCGCTGGTCATGTAGACCGGGCAGAGGGGTGCGTGTTCCTGCCGGGTCAGGAGAAACAGCTTCACCACGGCGTACTCCGGCAGTTCCCCGGTCAGCTTGATTTCTGCCGTGCCGCTTGTGGACGCCGGAACTTTTGCCCTGCCGCTGGCGAGAATTTCTTTCTCGTCGCTGGTGCAAACTGCCGCCACCAATTCGGCGTCTTCCTGCGCATGGTATGCCGCCTGCACCGACTGCTCCCCAAGCGAAACTTTGTCGATCCGGTTCCCGTCCGAGTAGCCTGTTTTCGCGAACGCCGTTCCGGAAATCCCCACCGCAAGACCCAGCGTCAGCACCGCCGCCAAAAGCCGTTTCATCATTTTCGATCCCTTTCATCCCAAGCGAAAAGCGTCTTCACGTTTATCTTATCGTTCCGGGATTTTGCTGTCAACGCAGGCGGCGGTTTTCCACTCTGCCAAAAAATTTCTCCCGTTTTTGTGCCACTTGCCGAAGCACTTGACGCCGGCCCTGTTTTTCCGTTATGATGGCATTGAAATGACCGCTTTTTCTTGCAAAGGAGGGCTTTTATGAAACCGTCTCGTCTCACTTCGCTCTGCGCATGGCTCCTCTCCGCCGCGCTGCTGCTGAACACCCTTCTGCCCTCTGCCTTTGCCGCGCCGGTCGAGACAGAAAACGCCATCCTCAGCGGCCAGCTCGAAGACCGCACGACAGAGCTTTTTGCCTGCTTCAACGGACTGATGCCGGAGGAAGAATATCTCGTCCTCGTCAGCCGCAGTAGTTCCGACCCTCTCGCACCCGAAAATCTGCTTTACCTCACGCAGGCAGTTTCTTCGGAGTTCGGCACATTGGAAGTTCCCTTCCGCGCCGCAGAAAAAGAGGTCGCTTTTGTCGTCGCCTGCCGTCAGGGTGTGACTGAACTTGTCTCCCACAACATCACCGTCGAGGGCGGCACGGCTTCACTCGAAGCCGCCGCACCCGGTGCGACTGTTTCCATCACCGCTGACGACCCACAGGAGGGCAAAGCATTTTCGGGCTGGACAGTCACTTCCGGCGGCGTTGTTCTCGCTGACCCGGCAGCATCTTCCACGACCTTCGTGATGGGAAATGAAGATGTCGTTTTGACCGCAGAGTTTAAATCCGTTGAAACTCCTGCACCTTCGGAACCGGAAACGCCTGCGACACCCAAACCATCTTCCGATGGAACCACTGCCCTTCTCGTTCTCGGTGCCGGTGCCATCGCCGCCGTGACGGCTGGTGTTGTCCTGCTGGCCCCGGTCGAAGTCTCCGGCAGACTGGAAACGCCTGACCATCAGCCGATCCCGAACGCCATCATTGCCCTCTCACAGAACGGTGTCCTCTATGCCCAGACCACCACCAATGCACAGGGGGAATTCGGCTTCAAAATCCGGCGCGGTGATTACGATTTGGAACTTCTTATCCTCTCCGAATCCGGCGAACCCATCCGGCAGAATTACTCCATCCACGCACCCCTCCGCGGCTTGAATCTCTATGCTTCTCCCAGTAACTGAACAGTAAAACACAGAAAAGGCAGCGGCCAAACGACCGCTGCCTTTTCTGTGTGATATAGAGGTAATGAATAATGGAGGAAATCTCTTAGCCGTGCCACTTCCACTCGAGGATCTCGGGCATATCCTGACCGACCTCGTGGATGTAGTTCTTGTGTTCGACGAGCTTGTCGTTCATCTCCTGAACGAGGTAAGCGCCGCGATTGCCCAGCTGAGGCAGATGCAGGACAGCATCCTTTACCAGATGGAAGCGGTCGATCTCGTTCTGAACGCGCATATCGAACGGCGTGGTGATGGTGCCCTCTTCCTGATAGCCGTGGACGCTCAGATTGCGGTTTGCACGCTCATAGGTCAGCTCATGCACCAGCGTCGGATAGCCGTGGAACGCAAAGATGATGGGCTTGTCCTTGGTGAACAGTGCGTTGTAATCGGCATCGGACAGGCCGTGCGGATGCTTGGTGTTGGACTCCAGCTTCATCAGGTCAACGACGTTGACGACGCGGATCTTCAACTCGGGCAGAGCATCACGCAGGATGGTGACAGCCGCCAGAGTCTCGAGGGTCGGGGTGTCGCCGCAGCAAGCCATGACGATATCCGGCTCTTCACCTGCATCGGTGGAAGCCCAATCCCAGATGCCGACGCCCTGTGTGCAGTGCTTGACGGCCTGCTCCATGGTCAGCCACTGGGGGCGGGGATGCTTGGAAGTGACCAGCACGTTGACGTAATCACGGCTGCGGATGCAGTGGTCGAAGCAGCTCAGCAGGCAGTTCGTATCCGGCGGCAGGTACAGGCGGACGACATCGGCCTTCTTGTTGGCGATGTGGTCGAGGAAGCCGGGGTCCTGATGGGTGTAGCCGTTGTGGTCCTGCTGCCAGACGTTGGAGGACAGGATCAGGTTCAGCGATGCGATGCTCTGACGCCACGGCAGCTGATTGCAGACTTTCAGCCACTTTGCGTGCTGAGCAACCATCGAGTCGACAACGCGGATGAAGCTCTCATAGCTTGCAAAGAAGCCGTGACGACCAGTCAGCAGGTAGCCTTCCAGCCAGCCCTCGCACAGATGCTCGGACAGCATGGAGTCCATGATGCGGCCATCGTTTGCAAGGAACTCGTCGCCGTTCACGATGGTGGAGTTCCAGTCACGCTCGGTCGCCTCAAAGCACTTGTACAGGCGGTTGGACATGGTCTCATCCGGTCCGAAGATGCGGAAGTTCTTGGCGTCCGCGTTCAGCTTGAACACGTCGCGGATGTAACCGCCCAGCTCGATCATATCCTGCTTCTCGACGCTGCCGGGGAAGGGAATATCCACGGCATACTGCTTGAAGTCCGGGGTGCGCAGGTCACGCAGCAGCTTGCCGCCGTTGGCGTGAGGGTTGGCCGCAATACGGCGGTCGCCCTTCGGTGCCAGCTCCTGCAGCTCGGGAATGAGGGTGCCATTCTCGTCAAACAGCTCCTCGGGGTGGTAGCTGCGCAGCCACTCCTCGATCTGCTTCAGATGTTCTTCCTGATTCGGGGTGCCGAGGGTGATATCGACCGGAACCTGATGGGCGCGGAAGGTGCCCTCGATGGGTTTGCCGTCGACCACCTTCGGGCCAGTCCAGCCCTTGGGAGTGCGCAGGACGATCATCGGCCACTGGATGTGGCCCATCTTTTCGCCAGCACGAGCGCGCTTCTGAATGTCGTGGATCTCGTTGATGACAGTATCCAGCGTGTCAGCCATCTTTTCGTGCATCGTCATCGGGTCGTCGCCCTCGACGAAATAAGGCTTCCAAGAGCAGCCCTTGAAGAAGCTTTCGATCTCTTCATGGGTCATGCGGCCGAAGACGGTCGGGTTGGAAATCTTATAGCCGTTCAGGTGCAGGATGGGCAGAACAGCACCGTCACCGACCGGGTTCAGGAACTTATTGGACTGCCAAGAAGTCGCCAGAGGGCCGGTCTCAGCTTCACCGTCGCCAACGGTGCAGGCAACGATCAAATCGGGGTTATCGAAAGCAGCACCAAAAGCATGAGCGATGGAGTAACCCAGCTCGCCGCCCTCGTTGATGGAACCCGGAGTTTCAGGTGCAACGTGGGAGGAAATACCGCCGGGGAAGGAGAACTGTTTGAACAGCTTCTTCATGCCCTCTTCGTCGCGGCTGATGTTGGGATAGACCTCAGAATAAGTGCCATCCAGATAGGCGTTGGCCACAAAGAAGTTTCCGCCGTGGCCCGGGCCGGAAATGAGGACCATATCCTGATCAAATTCCTTGATGATGCGGTTCAGGTGGACATAGACGAAGTTCTGTCCGGGAACGGTTCCCCAGTGGCCGACGATCTTCTTTTTCACATCGTCACGGGTCAGTGGACGGCGGAGCAGCGGATTGTCCAGCAGGTAGAGCTGGCCGGCTGCCAGATAGTTCGACGCACGCCAGTAGGCGTCGATTTTTTTGAGTTCAGTTTGGGTCATCTGGTTTCTCCTCTCAGTTGCCAAATACCTTGGTGTAATCTGCCTTGAATTTCTCAATGCCGGCATCGGTCAGTGGATGATGCAGCATCTGCTCCAGAACCTTGTACGGCACAGTGGCGATGTCTGCGCCTGCCAGCGCGCAGTCGGTCACATGGATGGGATTGCGGACACTTGCCGCGATGATCTCGGTCTTGATATCCGGGTAATTCGCGAACATCTCCCGGATGGTCTCGATCAGGTCGATGCCGGGCTGGCCGATATCGTCCAGACGGCCGAGGAAGGGGCTGACATAGGCTGCACCGGCACGCGCTGCCAGCAGAGCCTGATTTGCCGAGAAGATGAGGGTGCAGTTGGTCGGGATGCCCTCTGCGCTCAGGACTTTGATCGCTTTCAGACCCTCGGCGGTCATGGGAATTTTTACGACCATGTGCTTGGGGTCAAGGGCGTAAATGGCACGGCCCTCTTCGATCATGCCGGCGGCATCCTCGGTGGTCGCCTTGACCTCGCCGGAGATGGGGCCATCCACGATGGTGGCGATCTCTGCCAGCGTCTCGGCATAGTCGCGGCCCTCTTTTGCGATCAGGCTGGGGTTAGTCGTTACGCCTGCAATGATGCCCATCTCGTTGGCCTTGCGGATCTCGTCCACGTTGGCGGTGTCAATGAAAAACTTCATCTTAATTTCCTCCTCAATGCGTCAACGCCTGCCGCACAGCACTCTGCCAGCCGGCATAGCGTCCGCTCCGTTCTTCTGCACTCATTTTCGGAGTGTAGCTGTGACGGTGCAGCTGGCTGTGAATGATCGCCGGGTCGTAGAATCCGCAGGAAAATCCTGCCGCACATGCCGCACCAAAACCGGACAGTTCCTGAATCTCCGGCACGCTGACTTCCACCTGTGCCATGTCGCTCTGGAACTGCATCAGGTAGGTGTTCGCGGTCGGGCCTCCATCGACCCGAAGCTCTGCCAGCGGCAGACCGGCGTCCTGCGCCATCCGCTGCACCAAATCTGTAATTTGGTAGCCGATGCACTCGACGCCTGCCTTGACGAGTTCCGCCTTGCCGGTCGTGCGCGTGATGCCGGTCAGCAGACCGGTCGCCTCGCTATCCCAGTAGGGTGCGCCAAGGCCGGTAAAGGCCGGCACGAAGTAGGTCTTGTCCGCCGGGTTCGCCATCCGGGCCAGCAGTTCACTCTCGCTGTCGGATGCCAGCAATGCCGCATCCTTCTTCAGCCAAGTGATGACTGCGCCGGTGTAATTCAGGTTGCCCTCTAATACATATTCTACTCTTCCGTCAAGCCCCCACGCAAGACTTGTGACAAGGCCGCAGTTGCTGGTAACAAGGCGGTCGCCCGTCTGCATCATGACCGAAGAGCCGGTGCCGTAGGTCGCCTTAGTCTGGCCGGGTGTCCGGCAGTTCTGGCCCAGCAGGGCGGCGTGGCTGTCGCCCAGCACGCCGCAGAGCGGAACCGGTGTTTTCAGCAGGCCGCCAAAGGTGGTGTAGCCGAATACGCTGTCACTCATGCAGACTTCCGGCAGGCAGGTTTCCGGCACGCCGTAGATGCGGCACAGCTCCTCATCCCACTGCAATGTGTGGATGTTAAACAGCTGAGTGCGGCTGGCGTTGGAGCAATCGGTCTTGAACGCTTTTTCCTCGGTCAGGTGCGACACCAGAAAGCTGTCGATGGTGCCGAAGCAAAGCTCGTTTTTCTCCGCCAGCTCTGCCGCGCCGGGTTCGTTCTGCAAGATCCACGCCATCTTGGGCGCGGAGAAATAGGGCGAGAGTGGGATCCCCGTTTTCTGTTGTACGGTGTCGGCGTGGGCGGTCAATTTTTCGCAGATATCTTTTGCGCGCGCGCACTGCCAGACGATGGCCTTGCCGACCGGTTCGCCGGTCGTGTGGTTCCATGCGGCGACCGTCTCGCGCTGGTTGCTGACGCCGACCGCAACAATTTGTTCCGGCCGGACATCCGCCTTTGCCAGCACATCCCATGCGACGGCCAGCGTGTTCGATAAGATCTCGTCGAGGTCGTGGCTGACCCAGCCCTTTTCGTTGACGTACTGCCGGTGGGCGCGGTCGGCACGGGCGGTCAGCTGGCCTGCCGCGTCAAACAGCATGGCCTTTGTTCCCTGTGTGGACTGGTCGATGGATAAAATGTATCGTTCCATAATCGTTCCGTTATTTCAGAAGTTCCACGGCAGACTTTGCGATGCCCTCCGCGTTCAGTCCGTAGTAATCGAACACCTCTTTGGAGGTGCCGGTGATGACTGGTGCATCCGGCAGAGAGAGGTTCTTCACCTTACGGGGGCAATGCTCGCCGATGACCTGTGCGACCATACTGCCCAGACCACCGAACGGTGCGTGTTCTTCCACGGTCAGGACGGCCTTTGCGCCGGATGCCGCCTTGATGACGGCTTCGGTGTCCAGCGGTTTGACGCAGTACATGTCGACGACCGTTGCGGAGATGCCCTGTGCTTTCAGCAGTTCAGCGGCATCCAGTGCCGGGCGGACCATCTCGCCGCAGGCGATGATGGCGACATCGGAACCCTCAGTCAGGACGGTCGCCTTTTCCATCGTAAAGGGGCAGTTCTCAGCGGTATAGACATCCTCGACCGGGTTGCGGCCCACACGCAGATAAGCCGGCTTCTTGTCCTGTAACAGAGCTTCAATGAGCTTTGCAGTCTGGAAGCGGTCGCTCGGCAGGTAGACGCGCATGTTCGGGATAGCACTCATGGCCGCGATATCCTGTGCGGAGTGGTGGCTCATGCCCAGCGCGCCGTAGCTGACGCCGCCGGAAATGCCGATGAGGGTGACGTTGGTGTTGGAGTAGGCACAGTCGATCTTTGCCTGCTCATAGCTGCGCGTGGACAGGAAGCAGGCCGGAGAAGCGGCGAAAGCCTTCTTGCCGCAGCTGGCAAGGCCGGCCGCCACACTGACGAGGTCCTGTTCCGCGATGCCCATCTCCACGAACTGCTCGGGGTAAGTGTCGGCGAATTTCGTCAGGCTCGCGCTGCCGCGGCTGTCGCTGCACAGAACTACAATGTCTTTATCGGTCTTGGCTGCGTTCAGCAGGGTGTCGCAGATCGCCTGTCGGTTCGGAATTTTGTTAGCCATTCTGAACAGCCTCCTTTCGTGCGGCAAAGTCCGCAATGATCTGCTGGTACTCTTCCTGATTCGGGAGGTGGTGATGCCAGCTTGCTTTATTTTCCATGATGGAGCTGCCATAGCCCTTGGTGGTGTTGGCGATGATGACGGTGGGCTGACCGGCGTGATGCTTTGCGGCGGTGAAAGCTGCATCCATTGCCTCGATGCTGTCGCCGTCGACGCTGATGACGTTCCAGCCAAACGCCGCCCAACGCTGCTCCTGACTGTCCTGCTTCATGACGTCCTCGGTGTTGCCCGAGATCTGCAGGCGGTTGCGGTCAACGATGGCGCAGAGGTTGTCCAGCTTGTAGTTGCCGGCGGACATTGCGCCTTCCCAGACGCTGCCCTCGGCCAGCTCGCCGTCGCCCATGACGGTATAAACGCGGTAATCACGCTTATCCATCTTTCCGGCCAGTGCCATGCCGACACAGACCGGCAGGCCGTGGCCCAGAGAACCGGAATTCATCTCGATGCCTTTCAGCTTGTTGTTCGGGTGGCCGATGTAGGGCGAACCGAACTTCGAGAAGCGAGCCTTGATGTCGTCCAGATCGAGGAAGCCGCAGTCGGCCAGCACCGCGTACAGTGCTTCGACGGCGTGGCCCTTGCTCAAAACAAAGCGGTCACGGTTCGGGTCCTCGGTGGTGTCCGGGGTGATATTCAGATGATTTTTATACAGGACCAGCAGAGTGTTCAGGACGCTCATATCGCCGCCGATGTGTCCACCGCCGCCTGCCATGATGATATCGACGATATCACGGCGCAGGTCCCAGCTTTTCAGTTCCAGTTCATGCAGTTCCATAACTCATTCCCCTCTCAGATATGCCTTGACCTGCTCCTCGACCGGGTCATACAGGTCGGGCTTGATGCCGATATATTTACATGCTTCGTACAGCACCGGCACGACATCCTTGTGGATGCCGACGCAGTGATGGATGTACGGGCCTTCCACGATCTTGGCTTCCAGACGCTTGATGTTGTCCACCTCGACCCAGAGGTAAGTACCCATACCCTTGGGGCCGTCGATGCCCTTCGCGTTGCCCAGCAGCAGGCTGTACTCGCCGTTGTCGCCGTCAAAGCGTGCCAGCGTCAGGTCGCCGTGCTTTGCCTCGGCGGTGATGGCACCGGGGTAATCAAAGGCCAGCGGATAGGTGATGCAGGGTTTGCAGCCGGCCACCGACAGCGGCCACGGGCCGCAGTGCTGGAGCAGCTCGCCGTTCGGCACATCCGGGTGGCGGATGGTCCAGTCGGCGAAGAAGCCGCGCGTGTCGTCGTTGGCCGCAGCCTCGACCATCAGGGCGGTGACTGCGCCGTGGATATCGGTCTCGCAGACCATCGGGATGCCCTTGTCGTTCAGCAGAGCGTTTGCGGCGCAGGGCATGATGCCCAGTTCCCCCTGCAAAGCATTCCAGCACTGGATGGCACCGGCGTTGCAGTGATACTTCTTGATGAGGCGTTCCATCGCGACAGCCAGACCGGCGATGTTCTGCAGCTGCTCATCGTTGACCTTGATTTCCATCTTCTCGCGGCAGTAGGCCATCGTTGCCTGCACTTCGTCGCCGTCGGCGATGGCCTTTTTGACCTCGCTCGTCAGCTCCGGCAGCGGAACAGGAGCCAGCTGGATGTTGAATTTTTCGAGCAGCTCACCCTCGTTGCACATGGTCGACCAGAAGTCATAAGGACGGGGGCCGATCTGCAAAATGCGGATGTTCTTGAAGGTCTTGACGACATTGCAGACCGCAAGGAAATCCCGGATGCCGCGCTCAAAGACCGGGTCGTTCAGGCGGCAGTTGGTCAGGTAAGTAAACGGCACTTGGAAGCGGCGCAGGACTTTGCCGGTCGCGAACAGGCCGCACTGGGTATCGCGCAGGCGGACGCCGTTCGGCTCCGGACGCTCATCCAGAGGACCCCAGAGCAGCACCGGCACACCGAGGTCTTTTGCCAGACGTGCGCACTCGTACTCGGTGCCGAAGTTGCAGTGCGGCAGGAACAGACCGTCGATCTTTGCCGCCTTGAATTTCTCAACGATTTTGAGGCGGTCGTTCTCGTCGTAGAGCAGGCCCTCCTCGTTGATATCGTCGATGTCTACAAAGTCGACGCCCAGCTCACGCAGCCGGGCAGCGGTCAGGCCGCGGTACTTCACAGCGTCCGGTGCCGAAAAGATGCTGCGGCGAGTGGGTGCAAAACCCAATTTGATGTTTGCCATCTGCTAAAATCCTCCATTTCACATTCTTTTTCACGGTACGGCTTTTATTGATTTCAGTGTATCACATTCTTCGCGTTTCGAGAGGTGTTCCGCTGTTGGATACCTGAAATTCTGCAAATTGCAGGATTTTGACCCGTCCGCTTTGTTACTTTTGACAAAGGATTCCGCCAGATTCGCATTTTTCACTAAATTATTTAGTAAAATTTCAGAGACCTGCGCCTTGACATCCCGTTTTCCGTGTCGGTACAATAGAAATAAGGAAAGAAAGGGAGGATTCCCATGCGTATCACCGCAAAGCAGCTTGCAGAGAAGGCAGGCGTTTCGCAGGCGACCGTTTCGCTGGTCCTGCGCGGCAAGCCCGGTGTCAGCGAAAGTGTTCGTATCCAGATCTTACAGCTCGCCCGGGAGATGGGGCTTGAGCCGCAGTTCCGCGCCGCACCCACACCCAACGGAAAGACCATCCAGCTCGTCATCTACAAACGGCACGGTCAGGTCATGGCCGACACCCCGTTTTTTGAACAGTTGACGCAGGGCGTCGCCGACGAGGCCGCCTCACTGGGCTATCACCTGTCCATCAGCTATTTTTACGGCAACCAGCCGGCCAAAGAGCAGATCCACAGCATCCAGAGCCTGAACTCTGCCGGGCTGATTTTACTCGCGACCGAGATGCACTCGGAGGACGTCGCGCCGTTCTTTGATCTGTCCATTCCTCTGGTCGTGCTGGACAACTCCTTCCCGGCGTTGAAATACGACGCTATCGCCATCGACAACGCCCTCGGCGCGTGGAAGGCCGTCCACTACCTCATCGACTGCGGCCACACCCGGATCGGCTACCTGCACAGCAGCGTTGAGATTCACAACTTCCGGGAACGGCAAAGCGGCTACCTGTCCGCCTGCTGTTCGCTTCCGGGCGATGCCGCCAAAGATTCCGCCCGGCGCATCATCCCCGTCCGGCCATCCAGCGAGGAAGCCGCCGAGGACATGGCAAAGTATCTTGACACCGAGCCGATGCTCCCCACCGCCTTTTTCGCGGACAACGACCGTATCGCCGCCGGGTGCTGCAAAACGCTGCTGAAATACGGCTACCGCATCCCGGACAATATCTCGGTCATCGGCTTCGATGATTCCGCCGTGAGCGAGGTGCTGAATCCACCCCTGACGACCATGCAGATCCAGAAACAGCGGATGGGCGCGCTGGCCGTCGAGCGGCTGAACACCCTGCTCTGCTCCTCGCCGCCGGAGCGCGTCCGCATCGCCATCGCACCCGAAGTCCTCGTCCGCCAGAGCGTTCTGGTGCGCAACTCAGCACCAGCCTCGAAAAAGAGCAAGAAGTAAACAGCCGCACTAAACTTTAGCAAAAAATTCAGTAAATTATTCTGTAAATTCCATATTCTTCGTTCATTTGCACAGTTACCCCCGAAGTTAAGCACTTTTGCCAAAGAAATAGGATACAAGCTAACATCCCGTTCATTTTTCACCCGAAAATGTATACTGGTTGCAAAGAAAGCCGTCGTCGAAAACATCGGCGGCCCGGAGAACATCATCTCCGTGACCCACTGCATTACTCGTCTGCGCTTCAAGCTGAAAGACGAGAGCATCGCAAAGACCGACATCGTCAAGAAAATCAAAGGCGTTGTCAGCGTCGTGCAGGCAGGCGGCCGCATCCCGGGCATCTCGCTGGAAGGTGCGCCGGACATCAAGGAAGTCGGTATTGCAGCCTTCATTTCCGGCATCTTCGGCACCATCTCCGAGCCTGCTATCTACGGCGTCAACCTCAAGTATAAGCGTCCGTTCATCTGCGCAAGCATCTTTACCGGTATCGGCGGTGCCATCATTGCCGCAGCCGGTGCAGACTGCATCATGCAGCTGGGTTCCATCAGCATCTACACGATGGCAATGTTCGTCACCCAGCTGAAACCCTTCCCTCCGCTGGAAGCGGACAAACCGGCAACCACTGGTCTGGTCTTTGACACTTTTGACGGCGACATCAGCCCGGAGCTGAACAGCTGGCAGAATGACGAATCCACCCTGAAATACGGCTGGTTCACCCCAAAGCACGAGGCCGGACAGAAACTGCCGCTCATCATCTGGCTGCACGGCGCAGGCGAGGGCGGAAATGACCCTCTGGTGGCCTACACCGGCAATCGGGTCACGGCTCTGTCCAGCCCGAAAGTTCAGCGTGAGCTGGGCGGTGCGGCATGGGTGCTGGTGCCGCAATGCCCGACCGGCGAATACAAAGATGAGCATGGCCGCCCGAAGCGGTACATGAACCACGGTGTCTGGGTGCTGATGCTGGACGACGTCTGCCGCGCCGATGTCGATGGTCGTGCCGTTCTGTGCGATGGCGTTCCCTGCACCATCTGGGAGTGGATGGGAAAACAGCATCTGTAAGACCCGTTTCAAAAAATTTACTAAATCATTTACTAAAATATTCAGTCATTATTTCTTCACAAAGCACATTCTTTGTTCAAATTGCAACATTGCATCCTCTTCTGTTTGCAAGTTTCGACGAATTTGTTGAATACTTCTTGAAATTCTCGTTTTTTACAGGTTTTGGATGTTATACTATTTCCAAGAAATGCAGAACCGCCTGTCGCTCTGCAAACAGATGAAGGGAGAAATTACACATGGCAAGCAAGTATGATGGTCTCGCCCGCATTATTATCCAGAATGTCGGCGGCAAACAGAACATCAAGGCGATCACCCACTGCATCACCCGTCTGCGGTTCCAGCTGGTGGATGAGGGCAAGGCAAACACGGATATCCTGAACAAGACCGATGGCGTCATCAAGGTCATTCAGGCAAACGGCCAGTATCAGGTCGTTATCGGCAACGCAGTTGCCGAGGTCTACGACGCTGTTCTGGAAGTCGGACATCTGCAGGGTTCCGGCACCGTCGATGAGGATGGCAACGCCATTGCCGCAGATGAGGGCGGCAAGAAGAAGGGCGTCGCCGCGACCCTGATCGACATGATCTCCAGCATCATGGCACCGACCATCACCCTGCTGGGTGCTTCCGGTATCATCAAGGGCGTTCTGACCCTGCTGACCTTCCTGAAGGTTCTGGATTCTTCCAGCGGTGCGTACATGATCTGGTACACCGTCGCGGACGGCTTCTTCTACTATCTGCCCGTCGTTCTGGGCTACACTGCCGCAAAGAAATTCAAGATGAACGAGTTCACCGGCATGGCACTGGGCTTCGCGCTCTGCTACCCCTCGATGGTCGCTCTGAAGGGCGGCGAGGTTCTGGGTACCATTCTGACCGGTACTGCGTTCCAGATGAGCTACTACACCACCTTCTTCGGTATCCCGGTCGTCTTCCCTGCATCCGGCTACACCTCTTCGGTCATCCCCATCGTTCTGTGCTGCTTCTTCGCTGCAAAGCTGGAGCGTTGGCTGAATAACCACCTGTCCGACATGATCAAGGCCTTCATCACTCCGGTCTGCGTGCTGGTCGTGATGGTCACTCTGACCTACCTTGTCATCGGCCCCATCTCCTCGATCATCTGCTCCATCCTGACGATCGTCTTCGAGGCTCTGTTCACTATCCCGGTCATCGGTGCAACTCTGGGCTGCGCTCTGGTCGGCGGTTTCTGGCAGGTTCTGGTCATCTTCGGTTTCCACTGGTCTGTTATCCCTCTGGGTTACATCAACATCGCTGCTCTGGGCTATGACTTTATCATGCCCGGCACCTTCGCAACCGTCTTCGGTCAGGCTGGCGCACTGCTGGCAGTCATCCTGAAGACCAAGGATCAGAAGCTGAAGAAGATCGGCATCCCGGCCTTCATCTCCTGCATGTTCGGTATCACCGAACCCACCCTGTACGGTATCAACCTGCCCAAGAAGAAGCCCTTCGTCATCGCCTGCATCACCTCCGCAATTGCTGGTGCTTTCGTTGGTCTGATGGGCGCAAAGCGTTACATCCCCGGCGGTCTGGGCCTGTTCGGTCTGCCCGGCTACATCGACGCTACCGGCGGCACCGGTATCTACAGTGCTATGGTCGTTCTGGGCGGCAGCATCATCGCATTCGTTCTGGCTCTCATCGCTACGATGGCAGTATACAAGGACGAAGAGTGATCCCTCATTTACCCATTCTGACGCCGCAGCGAGTCTTCGTTTGAGCGTCCGTGCGGTCAGCTGTTTCGGCTGGCCGCATTTTTATTGAACTCCCCTTTTTCTGAAAATCATCATCCTGACAGGAGGTCTTTTCCATGAGTTATCTCACCGTTTCCGCCGACCACCGCCACCTTGAACAGAACGGCAAACCGTTCTTCTGGCTGGCTGACACCATCTGGAGCGCGTTCACTAATATCACCCTCGAAGACTGGGCGTACTACCTGAAACACCGCCGCGAGCAGGGCTTCACAGTCTTGCAGATCAACACGTTGGCCCAGTGGGACCGCGGCGAAAGCCCTCTGCTCTGGAACCCGTTCGCACTGGACGCAGACGGTTTCCCCATCTACTCTCAGCCGGAGAACGGATACTTTGAACACGCTCGCGAGATGTGCCGGATGGCAAAAGCTGAGGGCTTTACGCTGGCTCTGGTCGTCTTGTGGAGCAATCAGGTTCCCGGCACTTGGGCAAACAACATGATCCCCCGTTACACCATCCCGAAGGACGAGCTGCACGGCGTCCTGACAAAAATTTATGACAGCTTTGATGAGTTTGAGCCGGTCTATGTCGTCAGCGGCGACACCGATTTCCCGACCGAAGAAACCGTTGCCTATTATCAGGAAGCCTTCGATCTGCTGGCAGAGCGCAAGTTCCCGGGCCTGAAGACCATGCACATCAAGGGCCGCTTTACCGATATCCCGGATGTGTTTGCGGAGCAGATGGATTTCTATCTTTATCAGTCCGGCCACAACAGCGGTGCGCAAGCCATGGCCTACACTTCCGCCGAAGTCCTGACCGCTCGGGAGCCGAAACGCCCGGTCATCAACAGTGAACCCTGCTACGACCAGATGGGTTACAGCCACAAACTGTATGGCCGCTTTGGCCGGTTCGAGATCCGCCGTGCCGCATGGCAGAGCCTGCTGTCCGGTGCCTGCGCCGGCATCACCTACGGCGCACACGGCGTCTGGAACTGGGTGTCCACCGGCTTCCGCACGACGCTTTCCTTGGGCGAGGGCTTCGACGCACCCCAGCCGCACCAGATCGCTCTGGAATTCTCCGGCGCGTGGGATTACGGCTTCATGCACGAACTGTTCGATGTCTACGGCATCAGCACACTGGTTCCCTGCCGCGAACTCGTCAAGCACGATTCGCCGGAAATTCGGATGGCAAAGACACCGGATGAATCGCTCTATCTGGTCTACCTCCCGGTCAACACCAAGCTTGCTCTGGATGGAGATTTCACGAGTTATTCCATTCGCGCGTATGACCTGTCCAGCCGCCGCACCGCCTGCCTGAACACCGAGCAGAAGGACAGCCAGACCCTCATCTCCATGCACCCCTTTGAACAGGATGTCGTGCTGGTGATGAAGAAAGCATAACTCTTTCGCTTCACATAAAACACAGCCGCCCATTTCAGGTTTTGCCTGAGATGAGCGGCTGTTCTTGATTGGAATTGAAAATCGGCCAAAACTCCGTTATACTGGATTTACTTGAATCTGATTGAAAAGAGCTTCTGTCATGAAAACGATCCTTCTGATGCGGCACTCCATCCCGGAAAAGTCTTCTAAATTTGTCACAGACCCCGGACTTTCTCCTACCGGAATCCAACGTGCAAAAGAGATTTTTGGTGATTCTCTCTTTGCTGATGTTTCTCAGGTCTGGGCGTCACCTTCCCGGCGCGCTTTCCAGACCGCGGAACTTCTCGGGCAGCCTGTCAAAACCGACTCACGGCTTCTTGAGCGAAAGACTGGCGACACGACCGGACAGGACATCTCTTTCTGGAAACGACAGTATGAAAACCCAGATTTTAAAAATCCCGACGGGGAGTCCTTCCGTGAAGTCAACGCCCGGATGTCCGTCTGTATCCGGGATATCCTGTCTAATCTGCCGGATGGCGAAACCACTCTCGTCGTCTCCCATGCCGCCGCGATCTGCGCCTACCTGCAAAGCTTCTGTGCCGTGGAAGTCACCGATGCAGAGCAAAAACTGCGGAGAGTAAGCTTTCAGGGAAAAGTTCTTCTGGATGGTAAACTGGAACCGGGGATGGGATTTGTTTTGCTTGTAAATTCGGATGGTATTTATGATGTTGAGCTGCTGCCAGTGAACAGCGAGATATAAAAAAGACGCAGACCCTTACGAGTCTGCGTCTTTTGGCGGAGCATCAGGGAGTCGAACCCTGGCACCGGTCTCCCGGCCTATCGCATTTCGAGTGCGACCTCTTACGACCACTTGAGTAATGCTCCATATCAAGTTCTTCGATAGCTTTTCTATTATAGCAAAAACTCCGTCTGCCGTCAACACTTTTTCAAAGCGGCTTCAGGGCGGAGTTTTTGTCAGCATCATCGAAAACTTTTCGGGAGATTACACATTTTCACCACGAATTTGTGATACTCTGGTGACAGAAAAAGGAAAAGGACGTTTTAAAAATGCAGCATTGTTCCGCCCGGTCGGTGGTTCGGATGGCCGCGGCGGTTCTGGCACTGGTGTTTCTGTTCGTGCTGGGCGCACCGCGCAGTTCCGCCGCACAGCTCGAAGAAGTACGAGGCATCCCGGTCCTCTCGTTCGATACCAGTCAGATCTTATCCATTGGCAACCAGACCGCTGGAAAATGCAGCTGGTATGCGCTGCGGTACGCCCGGACGATCCTGGACGGAAAGACCTGTTCCGGCAGCGGAATGTGGTCGAACGGTGCGGTCTGGTCGGCGGCAGGATACTCGGACTACTCCGGTAATTTGTCGAACTGTCTTACCAAAATCTACGAAGAGCTTTCGGCTGGGCATCCGGTCATTGTTCACCTGAAAAACACGAAGGTAAGTGGTGTTTCCAAGCATCAGAACCGGGTGACGACCTACGAATACCACCTCACCAGGAACGGTTGGAACGAGGTGAATTACCCTCATATTTCGACCAGCAGCACCTACGGACACTGGGTCTGTGTGGTCGGCATCAGCCCCATTGCTGACCCGAACAACCTCAAGGAAAGCGACTTCTACGCCCTTGACCCTGCCCGGGTGAACGTAAACGGCGTTCTCGTCATGACCCGTCTGCTGGACGGCACCATCTGGACAGAAAATTCTCCCTTAAAAATCGCAGGCTAAACTCCTTTATTGTAAAAGCCCTCGGAGCATTGGACTCCGAGGGCTTTGGTGTTTTTATGGAGTTTTAGTATCCGCGCACCGAGAAACCGCGTTCCCACGGGTCGAGCGGACAATCATGCTGATGCAGGCCGGTAATTTCGATAAAATCACTCTGCTGGATCATGGCGAACAGCTTCATGAATTTTTCCGGGTCACCCTGCACTTCGAGGGTCACAGTGCCGTCGTCTTCGTTCTCGACCCAGCCGGTCAGTTCCAGTGTCTGTGCCGCATACCGGGCGCGGTAACGAAAACCGACGCCCTGCACCTGACCGCTGATGGTATAGTGTCGCCGGACAGTTCCCTCCGGAAGAGCTGGCGGCTCCCCTTTTTTCTGCTTTAGAAAATCAAACACAGTGTTCACCTCTTGCTGCTGCCGCCTTTCACAGCAAGGCCCGGCAGTTCATCTTATTACATACAGCTTGCCCGACATGCCAATGGCTCTCCCACGGGGAGAGCTGGCGAGCGAGGCGAGACTGAGAGGGTTACAGCTCCTGATATGCTGTCATCATGGCCGGGATAAACTGCTTTTTGCGGCTGACGACGCCCGGCAGCGTCCAGCTGTTGTTCTCGTCCGGCTCGACGTCAAAGCCGCTGCGGAGCATCTCGGCGGCATTGCGGCCGGTGCAGATAACGACGCTCTCCTCTTTCGGCACGTCGGTCAGCAACATATAGAGGTCTTCGACGTTCTGCTTGTTCAGTGCCTCGTTCAGGTAGGGCTGAAGCAGCTTTTCGGCGGCCATCAGGTTCTTTCGGGTCATATAACTGCCCTGCGCCACGCCAAAACGGCGGTCGCCGCACATGAAGACCTTGAAATCCTGAAGGAAGACTTCCTCGGCAGTCTTGCCTGCCAGATTCTCGCCGGCCTCGAACATCTCAAGCGCGAACTCGTCGATGTCGACACCTGCGATCTTTGCCAGACGCTTTGCGCAGGTGACGTCGATCGGGGTGCAGGTCGGGCTTCGGAAGACCAGCGTATCCGACAGGATAGCAGCCAGCAGCAGACCGGCGATCTGCGGACGGATCTCGACGCCGTTCTCATCGTACATCTGGGTGATGATGGTCGCCGTGCAGCCGACCGGCTGGTTGCGGAAATAGACCGGGCTGTCCGTCTCGAGGTTGCCGATGCGGTGATGGTCGATGATCTCCAGAATCTCGGCCTGATCGAAACCTTCGACGGCCTGCGTTGCCTCGTTGTGGTCGACCAGAATGATGCGGCGTTTGCGCAGCGCGATGATGTTGCGGCGGCTGACCATGCCGCAGTATTTGCCGTCCTCGTCGAGGATCGGGAAATAGCGGTGGCGAACTTTCGCCATGACACGGGTGACATCGGCGACCGGCGTAACGAGGGTGAATTTCATGATGTCGTCACGGGTCATATAGTGGGAAATGGGTGCGCACTGGCTGATAAGTTTGCCGGCCGCGTAGGTATCGCAGGGGGCCGTCATGATGGCGACGCCCATCTCCTCGGCGATGCGCTTGATGGTGTGGCCGACCTTCGCGCCGTTGCAGATGATCAGGAGTGAAGCTTCCTTCTCAATGGCGCAGAGCTGGCTTTCATAGCGGTTGGTCAGGATGACGATATCGCCCTTCTCCACCGAGTTTTCCAGCATCTCAGGCGTGGCCGTGCCGATCTTGATACTGCCGGTCGTACAGATGGCGTTCTCGTTGCCGACGACCATCGTGCCGCCCAGCGTTTCCAGAATATTTTTAAAGGTCGTCTGGCTCTTTGCCAGAATTTCGGTGTCGAAGACGTCCATGTTCGCGGTCGCGATATCCTTGACCGTGATGATGCCTTCGAGGTCGTTGTCCGGGCTGGTGACGGGCAGAGTGTCAATTTGCTGGTCGCGCATGATCTCCCACGCTTTGCGCAGGCTGGTGCTGCCCGGGATGCCGGGCATCTCGCGGTAATCGACGTCACGAATTTTCGGGTTGACGTCGGTACACATCCGGGGCGGCTTGATGTCGAACTTTTTCAGGACGAATTCCGTTTCCTGATTCATCTTGCCTGCGCGCCGTGCTTCGCAGACGAGGTCACTGGTCTTGTTTTTCAGTTCCGCATACGCAATGGCGGAACAAATCGAGTCGGTATCCGGATTGCGATGTCCGATGACAACGACTTTGTGTGCTGCCTTTGGCATAATTTCTCCCCCTTGTGGGCTTATGATTTACCTTCTTTATATCAGTCGGTTTTCCGGTTTGCTTTGCTCTGCCGCTCCTGCACAGCGGCAGACGGGAAATCGCTTTCCTTTTTTCATTTTAACACAACAAACCGCATGGGTAAAGGTGCGGCAGGGCGGAGTTTTTCTTAAAATTTTGCGAGAAACTTGTATACAAGTATTGAGTTTTAGAAAGAGGGGATGTATCATTAGGTTACTTTGCAAAGGCCGTTCAAAAAGGAGGAACTCATGACATCATCCAAATTCACATCCAAGCCCCTGTTTACCCGACAACAGCTCATCGCACTTCTACTGCCGCTGATTGCGGAGCAGGCTCTCAGCGTCACCATCGGTCTGGCAGATACCCTGATGGTCTCTTCAGTCGGCGAGGCCGCCGTCTCCGGCGTGAGCCTTGTCGATACCTTTAACACCCTGATGATCCAGATGATGAGCGCACTTGCAACCGGCGGCGCGGTCGTTGCCAGCCAGTACATCGGCCACCGGGAAGAGAAAAACGCCAAGACTTCCGCCGCGCAGATCATGTTCATCATGGCGAGTTTCAGCATCGTGGTTGCGGCCATCGTCGTGGGCGGACGCCACGGCATCCTGCGCGGAATCTTCGGCTCCATCGACGACGACGTGATGCGATACGCTGAGACCTATTTCCTGCTCTCTGCTCTGAGCTACCCGTTCATCGGCCTGTACAACGCCGGTGCGGCTTTGTTCCGTGCGCAGGGCAACAGTAAAATCAGTATGCTGTCCAGCCTCGTCATGAATGTTGTGAACATCGGCGGAAACGCTATCCTGATTTTCGGCTTTGGGATGGGCGTCATGGGTGCGGCACTTGCAAGCCTTGTTTCCCGTGCCATCGCCTGCTGTACCGTGCTGTATCTGCTCCAGAAGCCCAGCTGTCAGCTCCGCATCGAGGGCCTTGCTGCATTGAAGCCCAACGGCTCGTTCATCAAGCGCATCCTACGCGTAGGCATCCCGGCCGGTGTTGAGAACGGCATGTTCCAGATCGGCAAATTGTCGGTCGCCAGCCTGACAAGCACCCTCGGTACAGCGGCCATTGCCGCGAACGCCGTCGCCAACACGACCACCACCTTCCTGAACATCCCGGCCAATGCGGTCGGCATGGCGGTGCTGACCGTCGTCGGACAGTGTCTCGGTGCCGGTGAAAAGGAGCAGGCTGTCCACTACGCACGCCGCCTGCTGTTTGTGGCCTACTGCGGCGCATGGATCATGAACATCTCGGCGTTCCTGTTCGGCAACCGGTTCGCCATCTCCCTCTTCAACCTCTCGCCCGAAGCGCAGGCGATGGCATTGCAGGTCATGGTCTGGTTCAATATCTTCTCGGTCTTCGTCTGGCCATCCAGCTTTACCCTGCCCAATATTCTCCGCTCTGCCGGTGACGCTTCCTTCACCATGACCGTCAGCATCTTCTCGATGTGGGTCTTCCGGGTTGGCTTCTGTTACTTGATGGTGCTGGGCTTCCACGGCCAGCTGCTGAGCATCTGGATGGGCATGTACCTCGACTGGGTGTTCCGCTCCCTCTGCTTCGCCATCCGCTTTGTCCGTGGGAAGTGGCTGGAACAGAAGGTTATCTGAGGTTTTTATAAAACAATAAAAGCATCCGCAACACCATTCACCGATTTTTCAATCGGGTATAAATGTTGCGGATGCTTTTTGTTTCACACTAGTTCAATATCTAGTAATGACTCATGCAGCCAAATCCATACTATCTTTTGACTGCTCTGTTTCAGCGGCGATTTCCATTTCCTGCTGACTCATTCCTTCATCCAAAGCGAATGTTGCTACGCTCTCACTTGTGGTAGAAGCATAATCCAGTTCCGGAGAATATGTAATCGTATTCCGGATAATCAGATGGCCGTCCACAATTGCAAAAACATTCCAATACCCATGCTGGAAATCTCCCTGATCTACCGGCACATTGAATCGTGCGACCTCTTCGCTACCCATGTAAATCGTGACTTGTGCTTCCGATGTCGCAAGAGAACCATATCCTGCATAATGGTATACATAGTAATAGTACGGTTCAGAGGTCGTCGGGTTGAGCGTAATATGCTCTGGACCATAACTAGACACATCATCCACGTCCAGATTCGCAACATGGACATTTCCATCATAGGCATCGCGGTTGCTAAAGTAGACATGGAACATATAACCATTAGAGAGAGTACCTACAATATGAGAATCCAGATCTCGCGGATTTTCACCCCACCGCAGGGCAATTGTCACCTGATCCAGAGACTCAACAACAGGAGAGATCACTGCGTTTTGCTGGTAGTCATTATTTTCCTGAACAACGATGTTAAAGCTGGTACTGATAAAACCATCTTTCTCTGCGCTGACAGTATAGTTACCAATCGGCAGACTGACCGTATACGAACCGCCAACTCCCGTTGTAGTCGTCAGAATAATCTCTCCATCCGTGTTACTCCAGTTTTTACGAATTGTCAGTGTCGCTCCAGTAACGCCCTGTCCTGTTAACGCATTGTTGAGATAACCGAATGCCGTACCGATATCACCCTCTTCGCCCTGAACCATCAGGAAAGATTCCAGATAGGTATTACTATCCGGCTGAACCGAGGCATTTGCGGAGAAGCCGAGATAACCATCTGCACTGATTTTGATTTGATAGCTGTTGTCTCGCAACGTCAGCGCATACTGTCCCTGAGAATCCGTTCGGACATTGACAACAGGCTGTCCATTCTGGAAGACTTCTACCAGTGCGTTTTCAATCGGTGTAATACGATCTGCTGCCTCACAGACCTTACCGGACAACATACCGGAAGATACATAGTTCAACGAAATTTCTAGTGCATGGTCCGATACTTCAAACTCGTTGCTGGAGTAAACGCGTCCGTTGATATTAGCACTTACCTGATAAGTACCCGGCTCCAAATAGAACGAAGCTTTCCCTTCGTCATCGAGTTCGGCCACAGGCTCACCATTACCGGTAACATACACAGGGGAACCCTCATAACCAGTTGCTTGGCTTGTTACTGTTATCTTGTATGCTTTATGCGGACAAGATTGGTTGAATTTGAACTCATGGTAGGTTACTGACCAGTAACCATAGCTGCCTCCTGGGGGCTGAAGTTCCAATTTTGCAAATGTATTCGTAAATTTCCAGTGTTCAGAATTTAAGATTTTAAACGATACCTCTAATTCTACACGTAGTTTAATCGTAAAGTCAAAGCATGTCAAACACGCATGTTTTTCACTGTCAGAGCTTGTATAAATCGTATCGGTAAATTTTGCAACAGCACCAGCTTTTGCAGTCAACTCAAAATCAAGCAGCTTTCCTGCAACGCTAATGCTCGGATTCAGTTTAATGCCGATAAAGATCTCGATATCGCCAGTAACGGTGACTTTACTGTTTCCTGCACTGGACAAATTGGTATATCCAACACCACTTTCCCAAGAACCGCCTGTCTTATCCTCAATCTTGAATGTGGCGGTCATTCCTGCGGAAACTTCTACTAGAAATTTGGGATTGATTTCCATCAAGACACCCGGTACAGGAGAAGCAATAAAACTTGCCAACGGGAAATCACGATTAGTTGTACCCTTGACCGTTATGCTGCCCGAAATAGACGTACTAGATACCAATGCGACATATTGACGTTTTGCTGCAATGTAATATGCAAAATCGATACCTGTAGTAGCAGTCAGTGAACCCGAAAACGAAGCACTATCATGACCATCATCCGTCTTATCTGTTCTGCCAATTTTAAAGCTCATGGCATAAGTATTTGTCACATGATCCTGCCTAGGCGAGAAGATACCATCAAAGACACCATTCGTCTCGTCCTCTTCTTCCTGCGGAGCTTCTACCATGCCAAGGTATGTAACATCTTCGCCTTCGGAGCCTTCTACATAGGTGAAGTCGCTGCTATTCGCATCCTGTTCGATCTTCAACACCTCGAACGCATCCGTGATGTCAAAATCTTCATCACCATAAATCGTGACCGTCGTGCCGCTTACTACTTTATCTTTGACCTTCGCGACTAACAGGGAATTCTCATCGTATTCATAGACAAGGATGTCGCCTTTTTTCAAAGAAAGAACTTCTTCGTCTGCGTTGTCGATCGTGTAAATAAGCGCGTCGTCATTGTCTTCGACGAGCTGGCTTGCACTTCCTGCAGCATCATCTCTATGTACGAGCGTAACACCAGACTTTACAACAGCAAAGTTCGTGTTGTCATCATCGTCCAGATTGATGACCTGTTCCGGATCAAAATCACTTGCCTTGGCATTTTTCAAGTCGATCATATCTTCTGTGTACATTGGGGTACTGAACACCGGACTCAATGCACCATGATCGTTTTTGTCCAGAAGGAAACCCTTTACAATATAATACTCCGGAATGTTTCCGTGAATCGTAACGGTTGCCGTGCCATTTCCAGTTGCCGATACGTTTGTTGTGCCACTGGCAACCATTTTCTTTTCGTTTTCCGTATACAATGCCACCACGAGCTGTGCAGACTCTTCTACGCAGTAAGACACTGTTGCTGTCGAGCCATCCATCTGAATTCCTGTAACTCGGTTATTTTCCGAATAAGAGGTGCTATTCGTCTGTTCTGCGTACTCGTCCATTCCAGCAAGCAACAGACGACCAAACGCATCTGTCGCCTCCATGGAAACATCCGTAGCATCAACCGGAGTCTGCGTAGTGGAAGTTTGAGCCGTGGATTTGAACAGCTCATCACTCAGACTACGCGGCCTCGCGTTCTCTTCAGACCCTGTTGAAGACAATTGGATCTCATTGCCAGAGCCTTTATCATAGGAAGCCGCAAATGCACTCAACGGCATTGCACTGACTATCATGACAAAGGCCAACAGTACCGCAAAAAGCCTCTTCATAGTACACATTCCTTTCCGCTTATAAAAGCACTACATTACAATTAAAACTATAAATCCATGAATTTGTGCTGTCAACACGTTTTTGTGCATTTTTAATGATTATTTCTCATTTTATAGAAAAATACTTCAACATAATTCATCTTGTTTTTCACTTCTTTTTCATCAAAGCTCTTGACTCTCCACAGAGTATAGCGGTATTATTTGGATAGTATCATGTATTTTCCTAATTTTTACAGGAGGTTTCGATTTTATGAGGAAAATCAAGTTGCGGTTGTCAGCATGGATCATCACACTGGCAATGGTATTCAGCGTTATTCCAACAAGTGTCTTTGCTCAAAATGCACCATTTCTTCCCGATGAAAGCTTAAATTCCATCGACGATGGTTCGTTATCCGACCAAACGACCGAACTTTACGCTTGCTTCAACAATCTTATTGCGGACGAAGATTATGTTGTTGTCGTCAGCCGTTCTGCTTCTCTTCCGCTGGATTCTTCAAATCTTATCTATATCACTCAGACCACAGTACCTTCCAGCGGAACATTGGAAGTTCCTTTCCTCTATGACGATGCGTCCGAAATTGCCTACGTTGCTGCCTGCCGACGCGACATTGCTCTTACCGGACATTCCATTTCTGTCACTCATGGTACTGCTTCTCTTCAAAATGCTGCACCTGGAGCAACTGTTACAATCACAGCTGACCGTAGAGATGGTTATAAATTCAGTCGTTGGTCTGTCCTTCAGGGCGATGTTTCCTTGGTGGACGAATCCAAAGAAACCACAACTTTCGTTATGGGCAGCACCGATGTTCGTATCGAAGCAGTTTATTCTTCTGATGATTCAAAGCCTTCGGAAGTCAAAAAAGATGATGGCAATGCCGGTATCGCTATTTTGATTGGTGTTGGTGTTGTAGCAGCTGTCGCTATTGCAGCTGGTGTTATTCTGACCCAGCCCGTCGACGTTCAGGTTCGTGTAGAACTTCCGACCCATGAACCTGCCTCTCAGGTAAACATTGCGCTCCTGAAAGACGGAAACATCGTTGTTCAAACTGCCACCGATGAAACCGGAAGTTTCAACTGTAAAGTACAGCGTGGAAATTATGAGGTTCTGGTTTCTTATACCGACGCTGTTACCGGTCAGTTTGTAAGCCAGACATTCTCTATCAAAGCTCCTTCAAAGGGTGTTGTTCTCTCTCTTACGGAAAATGAGTCCAATGAATCCTTTGTACAGTAGAGCATCTTTCTTTTAAAACCTGAAAGTCCGTCAAAGACTTGGTTCGCCGTTTCCTCAGGGAGACGGCGAACTTTTTGTATAAGAGCTATCCTGACCGTCTTCTCTGTCTATGCCACAACCCTTTTTCTTCAAAATTTAATACATAACCCGTTTTTCTTTGCAAGAAAACGTCTTCCTGAATCGTATTGATAAACAGAACGGCTCAGCTGCTACACACGAAACGCCGGATTTTTTCAGAAAGCGCACAAAAACTTCACGAAAAGTTTGTCAAAGTTGTCCTGTTTTCGGCTTGCTTTCTTGCCGCTTCGGGCGTATAATGTCATGCTGCTAAGAACTTTCGAGACTTGATATCAAAGGAAGTGTTTTCTATGCGAAACAGTTGGTTTTCTCGCCATCCTGTGTGGTTTATGGCGTTCTATTTTGTCTTCTATCTCACTGCTTTCCATTGGCTGGAAGCGAACATCACGGTGCCGGAAGTCTGGGTGCATTGCCGTCTGGACGATCTGATCCCCTTCTGCAAATACGCCATCGTTCCCTACTTCGCGTGGTTTGCGTGGATCCCATTCACCCTGTTCTATCTGCTCTGGAGGGCACCGCGCAGCGACTTCTGGCGGCTCTGCCTGCCGCTGTTCGCCGGTATGACTATCGCGCTGGCCTGCTATGTCATCCTGCCGACCGGCCTTGACCTGCGGCCCTATCAGGTGTACGGCAGCGACATCTTCGCCCGTGCCGTCCGGATGCTCTACGCCACCGACACCCCGATGAACAGGGTG
>OIZF01000430.1_pt1 | contig 29212 bp, 30 predicted proteins | sample 1588471 | NCBI WGS metagenome assembly OIZF01 (sample SAMN03283279) | human gut metagenome | biome: human-associated habitat; material: feces | host: Homo sapiens | place: Peru | collected 2012
TTGTTGCTATCCTTGGATGTCTTCCGGCATCAAAGGCACTTGTAGGTGTGATCGCACGTTATCCATATCAATCAATTGAACTGTCACAGGCGAAGGAAATCGCAGGAAAATCAAAACATTTAACAGTTTGTTATGATCTTATAATTACAAGCAAAGAGCATATCATGCCAGCAGACTGTATCGTAATTTCGGGACACAACATTTACGGATACACACATTATGAGAAAGTAAATACAGATGAACTTGGAAAGCATATCAAGACAATCCTTGCGCAGAATCAGTACACAGGTTTTACTGTTAAGATCTTAAATCAGTATACACCGTTTCTGGCCCGCGTGGAGGGACTTGAAAATATTGCTGTAGTAGAGCAGGAAGATACGAAAGCAAGAGAACAGGAAATCCGTAATCTTATTCTGAATATATCAATGTAAAGAGGAAAAGACGATGAGAGAGATCAGCATCCAGAAAAATGAGGCAGGACAGCGCATGGATAAATTCCTTGCAAAGTATCTCAATAAAGCGCCAAAAAGTTTTTTCTATAAGATGATGAGAAAAAAGAATATTGTCCTGAACGGGAAAAAATGTACAGGAAATGAGAAACTGAAACAAGGTGACAGTATAAAATTATTTTTTTCAGATGAGACAATAGAGAAGTTTTCGGCAGGGACTTATGCAATACCAAAGAAAGAAAAAATAAATATGCTCCCGATTATATATGAAGATGAACAGGTTTTGCTTATGAATAAACCGGTAGGTGTATTATCACAGAAAGCGAAGGATTCCGATGTATCTGCAGTTGAGATATTGATAAATTATTTGATGGAAACAGACCAGCTTTCTAAAGAGCAGTTCAGAACCTTTCATCCGTCCATCTGCAATCGGCTGGATCGGAATACAAGTGGAATCCTGGTGGCCGGAAAAACATTACCGGCACTTCAGGAAATGAATCGTTTCTTTAAAGAGCGTACAATTGCAAAATACTATCGGTGTCTTGTAAAAGGCAGAGTAATAAAAAACGAGGAATACATCAAAGGGTATTTGGTAAAAGACCAGAAAACAAACAAGGTGAGTATAACAAAGAAAAAGACAGAAGAAGGTGTTCCAATAGAAACAGAATATTGTGTTATTCAAAGTAATGACGAAGTGAGTTTGTTGGAAGTGCATCTTATTACCGGAAAGACACATCAGATTCGAGCACATCTTGCATCCATAGGACATCCTATTATTGGAGATTACAAATATGGGGATAAGCAGATCAATGAGATGTACCGACAAGCATATGGTCTAAAATCGCAGCTTTTACATGCGTACCGATTGGAAATGCCATCATCGGATGGAAGTCTAGCATATTTAAACGATAAAAAATTTGTCGCTGAACTTCCAGATAAATTTATTAAAATCTGTAAGGATAAGGGTGTGTTATAATGGGAACATGGAATTCCAGAGGACTTAGAGGATCTACACTGGAAGATTTGATAAACCGGACCAATGAGCAGTATGAAGAATTGGGACTTGCATTGATCCAGAAGATTCCAACACCGATTACTCCGGTGCAGATAGATAAAGAACATCGGCATATCACACTGGCATATTTTGATAAAATCAGTACAGTAGATTATATCGGTGCAGTGCAGGGAATTCCTATCTGTTTTGATGCAAAAGAATGTAGTGCGGATACATTTCCACTGCAGAATGTACATGAACATCAGATTTCTTTTATGGAAAAATATGAAAAGCAGGGAGGAATTTCATTTCTGATCATATATTATACGGCAAAAGATGTGCTGTATTATATGAGATTTGAAGAAATAAAAAAGTTTTGGGAGCGTGCAATGCAGGGGGGACGAAAGAGCTTCCGGTTTGATGAGCTGGATTCCCAATACATTATTCAACAGAAAAACAGGGCGTTTATTCCGTATTTAAATTATGTTCAAAAGGATTTAGATACAAGGGATTGACATTCAGAAAGAAAATTCGTATAATAACGTAAGATTTTAGTGTTTTAGCACGATAAAGTGAAGGGGCAAAGAATTATGGAACAGAAATTACATACACCGGAAGGTGTCAGAGACATCTACAATTCAGAATGCAAGAAAAAACTGGCAGTTCAGGATAAACTACATCAGCTCTTGCATTTATACGGATATCAGGATATTCAGACACCTACATTTGAATATTTCGATGTATTCCGAAAAGAAATCGGTACAATTGATTCCAGAGAATTATATAAATTTTTTGATCGCGAGGGTAATACACTTGCGCTTCGTCCGGATATGACACCATCTATTGCAAGGGCAGTTGCAACATTATTTGAAACAGACCGTGTACCACTTCGTCTCTGTTATGTGGGTAATACATTTATCAATCGCACAAGCTATCAGGGAAGACTGAAAGAGAATACACAGCTTGGAGCGGAGTTGATCGGAGATGACTCTATTGAAGCAGATGCAGAGATGATCGCAATGGTTGTAGATGGAATGAAACAGATAGGTCTTTCTGAGTTTCAGGTGAGTATCGGACATGTTGATTTTTTGAAAAGTCTGATGGATGAGACAAAATTGTCGGAAGAAATTAAGGAAGAATTATATTCATTGATTTTGAATCGTAATTTCTTTGGAGTAGATGAAGTACTTGCAGAAAATCATGTGAGCAAAAAAATCCGTGATGAATTTCAAGTGTTGCCTGAATTGATGGGTGGAGTAGAAGTGTTGAAAAAAGCATCTGCTGTAGCCACAGACAATAAAGCAAAAAAAGCAGTTGCACGTATGCTTAAAATTTACAAGATCCTTGCTTTTTATGGAGTGGAAGATCACATTACATTTGATATGAGCATGTGTGGTAATTATGGGTATTACACCGGAGTTGTATTTAAGGCATATACATATGGAACCGGAGATGCAGTTGTGAGTGGTGGACGTTACGACCATTTGATTGAAAAGTTTGGAAAGCAGACACCATCAATTGGATTTGCAATTATTATTGATGAGCTGATGAGTGCACTTAGCCGTCAGAAAATTGCAGTTGAAACAGAAAAGACAAATCTTATTGTATATACAGATACCACATTAAAATGGGCCGTTTCTCTTGCAAAAGAATTCCGTCTCAGAGGAAAATGTATGGAATTAATAAAAAGAGAGGAACTGGAATCAAAAGAAGTTTATGTGGAGTATGGAAGACAGATGCATGCTGTTAGTTTAATGTATCTGAATGAAAATAGAACGATTACGATGGTGAACCTGCGGAGCGGGAAAGAACGGGTAATTGATGTAGCAAAGAGGACAAAAACAGAATCGAATTAAGAAATAGAGGGAACACAGATGAGATATTTAACATTTGCTCTGACAAAAGGACGACTTGCAAAGAAAACATTAGAGATGTTAGAAAGTCTTGGGATCACTTGTGAAGAAATGAAAGATAAGGATTCCAGAAAATTGATTTTTGTCAATGAAGAGTTGAAACTTAAGTTCTTCCTTGCAAAGGGACCGGATGTTCCGACTTATGTAGAATACGGAGCAGCCGATATCGGAGTGGTCGGAAAAGATACGATCGTGGAAGAAGGGCGTAAAGTACATGAAGTGCTGGATCTTGGATTTGGAAAATGTAAGATGTGCGTGTGTGGTTACGAAAACGCAAGAGAATTGTTGCAGCACCATGAATTGATCCGTGTTGCCACAAAGTATCCTAATATTGCAAAGGATTATTTTTATAATAAAAAACATCAGACAGTTGAAATTGTAAAAATGAATGGTTCTATTGAGCTGGCGCCAATTGTTGGACTTTCTGAAGTAATTGTAGATATTGTTGAAACCGGAACTACGTTGAAAGAGAATGGTTTGGTCGTGTTAGAGGAAGTGTGTCCGCTTTCTGCAAGAATGATCGTTAATCCGGTAAGCATGCGTATGGAGAATGAAAGAATTAATGAATTGATTACAAATTTACGTAATCTCTTACAGGAGGAGAAAAATGCGAATTGAGAAATTAGACGAAAATACAAAGAAAAATCTTCTGGAAGATCTTTTGAAACGTAGTCCGAACAGCTATGGTTCTTATGAAGCGAGTGTGCAGGAAATCTTGGATACAGTCAAAGAAAAAAGAGATGCTGCCTTATTTGAATATACTGAGAAATTTGATAAAGCAGTGATTAATGCACAGAATATTCAAGTGACGGAAGAAGAGATAAAAGAAGCTTATGAATGTGTAGATGAAGAGTTACTGCGAATCATAAGAAGGGCATTAAAAAATATTGAATCTTATCATGCAAAACAAATGCAGTACAGTTGGTTTGACAGCAAACCGGATGGAACAATACTTGGACAGAAAGTTACGGCTCTTCAACGTGTCGGAGTTTATGTTCCAGGTGGAAAGGCGGTTTATCCATCTTCTGTTTTGATGAATATTATGCCTGCAAAAGTTGCCGGGGTTGAAGAAATCATTATGGTGACACCTCCGGGAAAAGACGGAAAGGTAAATCCTACAACACTGGTTGCTGCAAAAGAAGCAGGAGCAACAGCGGTTTATAAGGTTGGTGGAGCACAGGCAATCGCAGCACTTGCGTATGGAACAGAGAGTATACCAAAGGTAGATAAAATTGTCGGACCGGGCAATATTTATGTCGCACTTGCAAAAAAAGCTGTATATGGACATGTAAGTATTGATTCGATTGCCGGACCAAGCGAGATTCTTGTTTTGGCTGATGAGACTGCAAATCCACGTTATGTTGCAGCAGATCTGCTCTCTCAGGCAGAACATGACGAACTGGCTTCCGCAATTCTTGTGACAACAAGTAGTGAACTTGCAGAAAAAGTATCAGCAGAGACAGATAAATTTATCCAGGAATTATCCAGAGGTGAGATTATTCAGAAATCACTGGATAATTACGGACACATTTTAGTTGCAGATACAATGGAAGATGCAATTGATGCTGCAAATGAGATTGCTTCAGAACATTTAGAGATTATGACAGCAAACCCATTTGATGTTATGACAAAGATTCGCAATGCCGGGGCTATTTTTATCGGAGAATACAGCAGCGAACCTTTGGGAGATTATTTCGCAGGACCAAATCATATCCTGCCTACAAATGGAACTGCAAAATTCTTCTCTCCATTGTCAGTGGATGATTTCTTAAAGAAATCCAGCATCATTTCTTATTCAAGAAACGCGTTGAGTGAGATTCATGAAGATATTGAAAAATTTGCAGAAGCAGAGCAACTGACAGCACATGCAAATTCTATTAAAGTAAGATTTGAATAAAAGAGCTGATATTATTATAATTAATAGAAATTAGTAGATAAGGAGATTATCTCAGTGGAAAAAAGAATCGGAAATTGTATAAGAAAAACAAAAGAAACAGATATTGCAATTACAATTAATTTAGACGGACAGGGAAAGAATCAAATCGATACAGGTATTCCATTTTTTGATCATATGTTAAATGGATTCGCAAGACATGGCCTGTTTGATCTGGATGTAAAGGTTGTTGGCGATCTTGAGGTGGATTGTCATCATACTGTAGAAGATACAGGTATTGTGTTAGGGCAGGCAATTGCAGAAGCGTTGGGAGATAAAGCAGGTATTAAACGTTATGGTTCTTTCCTGCTTCCAATGGATGAGACACTTGCACTTTGCGCAATTGATCTTTCTGGTCGTCCATATCTGAATTTTCAGGCTGAATTTCCAACCGAGCATATTGGTGGATTAGATACTGAGATGATCAAAGAATTCTTTTATGCCGTAAGTTACAGTGCAGCCATGAATCTGCATTTGAAAATTATGGATGGCGGAAACAGTCATCATATGGCAGAGGCTTTGTTCAAAGCATTCGGAAAAGCACTGGATGCTGCAACATTGGAAGAGCCTCGTATGAAAGACGTCTGGTCTACAAAAGGCAGCTTATAAGTTACTGCTTGGAGAGATCCAATAACAGTAACACTTATAAAGGAGTGGTAACATAACATGAGTTATAAGAGACTGACCCCATGTATTTTGATCGATGGGGGTAAAGCAGTTCGCTGGTTTGATGACAAAACAGTGATTGCAGAAGACGTAGTAGAATTGGCAAGGCAGTATAGCGAGCATGGTGCGGATGAACTGCTTATATTTGATCTGTCCAATTTAGATGAAGAGCACGATATGACGATCGATCTGATGAAAAAGATAAATCGCGTCATTGGAATTCCTATGGTCGTAGGTGGGAATATTTCCCGACAGGAAGATGTGAAAAAAATTCTGTATGCGGGTGCAAAACGTGCAATGTTAAATATGTCAAAACCAGTATCGGTAGAATTATTAAAAGAAGTGTCACAGCGGTTTGGCAAACATCGTATTGCTGTATCTATGAATGATTTTGATCAGTTGTTTAAGCACCAGCATCTGATTGATGAATCGGCTTCAGAATTGGTATTTATGCATCGTTTGGATCTTGCATCTGTAGAGAATATTACAGATATACCATGTGTTGTTGTGACAGACACAATGGAACAGTCAGAAATTGTGAAAATATTAAAGTCACAGGGTGTAAAAGGAGTATCCGGTAAATTTATCAGTCAGCAGGATATGGATTTTAATCAGTTTAAGAATGTATGTTTAGAAGAAGGAATACAGATGACGTCATTTGAGAGTATGATGGATTTTTCAGAATTAAAATTAAATTCAGATGGTCTGATCCCGGTTATTGTCCAGGATTATCAGACAAATGAAGTGCTGATGCTTGCATACATGGATAAGGAAGCATTTGAGCATACGATGATGACCGGTCGAATGACATATTTTAGCCGGAGCAGGAAAGCACAGTGGGTAAAAGGAGAAACTTCAGGACATTACCAGTATGTAAAATCTTTGACAGCAGATTGTGATAACGATACTCTTTTGGCAAGAGTGCATCAGATAGGAGCAGCGTGTCATACTGGAAACAGAACTTGTTTCTTTAAGCCGATCGTAGGAAATGATGTCGAGCAAAAGAATCCGCTTCAGATTTTTGAGGCAGTATATAATACGATAGTGGACAGAAAGAAAAATCCAAAAGAGGGTTCTTATACGAATTATCTTTTTGATAAAGGGTTGGATAAGATTTTAAAGAAAGTTGGAGAAGAGGCAACAGAGATTGTGATCGCTGCAAAGAATCCAAATCAGGAAGAAGTTAAGTATGAAATTTCTGATTTCTTATATCATATGATGGTGCTGATGGTTGAACGCGGGATCACATGGGAAGATATTACAAAGGAACTTTCTGAAAGATAAAAAACGATTCGTACAGATAGTTCTAGTGAACAAAAAAAAGACATAGTATGCAGTAGAGAATACTGTATGCTATGTCTTTTTTGGAGGTGTTATTTATGCCCGGTGAAACGGAAGAACGCAGAAAACAATTATTACACCAGGTGAGAGGAGTAAAGCAATATCAGGGCTGTGATATTCCGGCAATACATCCGAGATATAGAAATAGCTATCAATCACTTTATGCAAAAGAAGAACGAACAGAAAAAAGTACTTTTCAGCTGAGATGCATCATTGCAATTATATGTTTTGCCGGATTTGTATGGATGAAACAAGAGGATGTGAAGATTATCAGTGTAAATAGCACTCAGATTGTTAATCAGATTGGAAAAACGTTTTTATACAGCTCTTTTATTGGACAGTAAAATATCAATTTGCTCAATCATAGTAAATTAGAAATAGAGGTTGCAAATTTCTCGACTAAAAGCTATGATTAAACAAGTGACTTTTACAAAAAATAAAAGGAGGAATTCATGAGAAAACTAGCATTAGATGATGAGATATTAATGAAAATAGAGAAGCCTGCCCGTTATATCGGAGGGGAAGTGAACTCGGTTATGAAAGATAAAGAGAATATAGATGTGCGCTTTGCCATGTGCTTTCCAGATGTATATGAAATCGGAATGTCACATCTGGGCATACAGATTTTGTATGATATGTTTAATCGTAGAGAAGATGTCTGGTGTGAACGTGTGTATTCTCCATGGACAGATCTTGATAAGATTATGAGAGAAGAGCAGATTCCGCTATTCGCACTGGAATCTCAGGAACCGGTTAAAAATTTTGATTTTCTTGGAATTACAATTCAGTTTGAAATGTGTTACACAAATATTTTGCAGGTATTAGAATTGAGTCAGATTCCGCTTCATAGTACAGAACGAACAGAGAAAGATCCTATTGTGATTGGAGGCGGCCCATGTGCTTACAATCCGGAACCACTTGCAGATTTCTTTGATTTATTTTATATAGGTGAGGGAGAAACAGTATATGATGAGCTGTTAGATACATATAAAAAATGTAAGTCAGAAGGAAAGAGCAGAAAAGAATTTTTGGAAATGGCAGCAGGGATTGAAGGTATTTATGTGCCACAGTTCTATGAGCCGGAATATAACGAAGATGGGACATTAAAAGCATTTCATAGAATAAATGAACATGCCCCTGCAAAAGTGAGAAAACAGGTTGTTATGGATGTGACAGATACAACATATCCGATGAAGCCTGTTGTCCCATATATAAAGGCTACTCAGGACAGAGTGGTTCTTGAAATCCAGCGTGGATGTATCAGAGGATGTCGTTTCTGTCAGGCAGGCATGATTTACAGACCGGTTCGCGAACGTAATGTGGAAACATTAAAAGAATATGCAAGAACAATGTTAGATAGCACCGGACATGAAGAAATTTCACTAAGTTCGTTGAGCTCCAGTGACTATTCACAGCTAGAAGAACTGGTTAATTTTTTAATTGAAGAATTTCCAGGAAAAGGAATCAATATTTCACTTCCATCACTTCGAATTGATGCATTTTCATTAGATGTCATGAGCAAGGTTCAGGATATCCGAAAGAGCAGTCTGACGTTTGCTCCGGAGGCTGGTTCTCAGCGTATGAGAAATGTTATCAACAAAGGACTGACAGAAGACGATATTATCAATGGTGCAGGACAGGCATTTGAAGGCGGCTGGACAAAAGTAAAACTTTATTTTATGCTTGGACTTCCGGGAGAGACGGAAGAAGATATGAAAGAAATCGCACATTTGTCAGAGCGGGTGGCAAGACGTTATTATGAGATTCCAAAGGAAGAACGTCATGGTAAATGCCAGATTACAGCAAGCTCCTCTTTCTTTGTGCCAAAGCCGTTTACTCCATTCCAGTGGGCACAAATGTGTACAGCGGAAGAATATATTGAACGTGCACACATAGTACGACATGAATTTCAGGAACAGTTGAACCGTAAGAGCTTGAAATACAACTGGCATGAAGCAGATTTGACTGTGTTAGAAGGTGTGTTTGCAAGAGGGGATAGAAAAACAGCAAAAGTATTAGAGGAAGCGTATCGTTTAGGATGTCTGTATGATTCTTGGTCAGAGAGCTTTAACAATGAGTTGTGGATGCAGGCTTTTGAGAATACTGGAATCGATCCGGCATTTTATAATTTGCGCAAACGTGAGATGGATGAATTATTCCCTTGGGATTTCATTGATATAGGTGTGACGAGAAAGTTCTTAGAAAGAGAATGGAATCGTGCCATGAATGGAGAGGTAACACCGAACTGCCGTCAGCAGTGTTCAGGCTGCGGGGCAGCACAGTTTGGAGGAGGTGTCTGTTATGAAGGCAAGAATTAAATTTAAAAAATATGGTGCGCTTCGTTTCATCGGACATCTGGATGTTATGCGCTATTTTCAGAAAGTTATGCGTCGTGCACAAATTCCAATTGCATTTACTGGCGGTTATAGTCCACATATGATCATGTCATTTGCAAGCCCACTTGGAATCGGATTAACCAGCGAGGGTGAGTATTTCGACATTGAACTTACAGAGCCAATTGAAAGTGAAAAGGCTGTACGTCAGATGAATGAAGTTGGAGTAGAAGGAATTGAAGTGCTTAGTTTTCGTCAGATTGCAGAAGAAAAGAAAGCAACGGGTATGGCAATCGTTGCAGCAGCAGATTATCTGGTAGGACTTAGAAAAGGAATGTTTCCGGATAATTTAGAAGAACTGGTTCAAAATTTTATAGCTCAGGATCAGATTGAAGTTTTGAAACAAACGAAAAGAAGCGAAAAAGTTGTGGATATTCGACCGATGATCTATCAGGTGGAAATGAAAAATGACTGTTCGGATCGTTTTGAAAGTCCGACAGATACCCGTGTGGTTGCACTTCAACTTGCGGCAGGAAGTGTGGAAAACTTAAAACCTGATTTGGTTATGTCTGCATTTTTGAATTTCGCAGGAATCAAAGATTCCGATGTGACATGTGCATACCATCGAATGGAAATGTATGCAAATACAGCAAAAGAGGGACAACCGCGTAATCTGGTTTCCTTAGAGAACCTTGGAAAAGAAATTGTAGGAAAGTAGTGAAGAAGATGGAACGAAAAATTCTCATGACAAGAGAAGATGGAATTGTTTGGACATATTTTCAAGAGAATGATGAAATAATTGAAATTCATTGCAATGATATGGAGCAGACAGAGCAACAAACTCCTGTGCTGGGAAATATTTATATTGGTAAGGTGCAGAATATTGTAGCCAATATCGGAGCGGCTTTTATTGATATTGGAGGCGTAAACTGCTATTACGATATGAGTCAGGCCGAGAATGCACTATTTACAAATAAAATCGGAAAGAAACCATTGTGTATCGGAGATGAGCTTGTGGTTCAGATAAGCCGGGAGGCGGTAAAAACAAAGGCACCTACGGTGAGCAGTAATCTGAATTTTACAGGCAGATACGCAGTTTTGACATCGGGCAACACAAGAATCGGAGTATCTGCAAAGCTGGCAAAAGCAGAACGTGAAGAGTACAGGCGAAAGCTTGGAGATCTTGCGAATGAAGAATATGGGATTATTGTGCGGACGAACGCAAAAGATGTTCCATTTGATATTGTTCTGGATGAGATTGAGCAGTTAAAGAAACGATATGAATCAATTAAAGAGCATGCGGTACATAGAACCTGTTATTCTTGCTTAGAGATGGCTATGCAGCCATATTTGTCAGGGCTTAAAAATGTGTATACGAATGGTTTGTCAGAAATCCAGGTGGAATGCAAAGATTTGTATGAAGAAGTGCGGTCATATTTTGAAAAAGAACAGCCGGAATTGTTAGAAATATTACATTTTTATGAAAATGACAAGCTGTCGCTTTCAAGTTTATATAATCTGCATACAATCAGAGACAGGGCGATGAATGAACGTGTTTGGCTTAAGCATGGCGGATATCTTGTGATACAGCCAACAGAGGCACTGACAGTAATCGATGTGAATTCAGGAAAATGTGTTTCAAAGAAAAAGACGCCGGAAACTTATTTGAAATTAAATCTGGAGGCAGCACAAGAGATTGCAAAACAGCTTCGACTTCGAAATATTTCCGGAATTATACTGGTTGATTTTATAAATATGGATGACGATGAATTGATGCAGCAGTTGATCAAAGAAATGCGTATCCTGTGTGGCAAAGATCCTGTTCAGACGACAGTGGTAGATGTAACAGAATTACAGCTTATGGAAATTACAAGAAAAAAAGTACGAAAACCATTATATGAATGTTGGAGAAAAAGATGAGTAAGAAAGAATTAAAAACAAACGCAATGCGTTTGTTAGACCGATTAAAAATACCATATGAATATGAAACTTATGAATGTGATGAATTTGTCAGTGGCGTGCAGACAGCAGAACAAATCGGACTGCCACATGAACAGGTATATAAGACATTGGTTACAACCGGTAAGAGTGGAGAGCATTACGTTTTTGTGATTCCAATAGAAAAAGAATTAAATCTCAAAGAGGCAGCAAAGGCGGTACATGAAAAATCAGTTGAAATGCTGCATGTAAAAGACATTACTAAAGTGACAGGATATGTTCGCGGCGGATGTACTGCAATTGGCATGAAAAAGCAGTTTCCGACAGTGATAGACAGTTCAGCAAAGAGTCTGGAAGAAATCTATGTAAGTGGTGGAAAAATCGGAATGCAGTTAAAACTTGCACCCGAAAATTTGAAAAAAGCTGCAAATGCAGAGTTCGCAGATATTATTTTTCATTAAAAAGTGGATTTACAACTTTGAATTTAGCAGTTATAATGTTGAATTGCGGATGCACCATGCATTCATGAAGAAGTAAACCAATGCTTCCGAACAGAACAGGATGATAAAGTGTTGTAAGTATGTATACAACAGTACGTTGGAGGATTGAAAATGAAAAAAGTAGTAAAATTTGGTGGAAGTTCACTGGCAAGCGCAGAGCAGTTTAAGAAAGTCGGAAAGATTATCCGTGCGGATGAATCAAGAAAATTTGTAGTTCCGTCTGCACCGGGAAAAAGATTTTCAAATGATATAAAAGTAACAGACATGTTATACAGTTGTTATGGAGCGGCAATCCGAGAGAAAAAATTTGTAAATCAATTAGACGATATTCATGCACGATATCAGGAAATCATAGAAGGACTGGATCTGACATTATCTTTAGATAAAGAGTTTGAAACAATCCGTGAAGATTTTGGAAAGAAAATCGGCAGAGAGTATGCAGCATCAAGAGGCGAATTTTTAAATGGTAAGATTATGGCAGCATATCTCGGGTTTGAATTTGTTGATGCAGCAGAAGTAATTCGATTTAACGAAGATGGAACATTTGATGATGACACTACAAATGAATTGCTTGCAGAAAGACTGAAAGAATCAAAAGGGGCTGTAATCCCTGGATTTTACGGAGCAACTGAAGCTGGAAGAATTGTTACATTTTCAAGAGGCGGTTCTGATATTACAGGTTCTCTTGTTGCACTGGCTGTTTCAGCAGATTTGTATGAGAACTGGACGGATGTATCAGGATGCTTGATCGCAGACCCAAGAATTGTAAAAAATCCAAAGCCAATTGATACAATTACATACAAAGAACTTAGAGAGCTGTCATATATGGGAGCAAGTGTATTACATGAAGATGCCATTTTCCCAGTAAGAAAAGCAGGAATCCCTATCAATATTCGTAATACAAACGCACCGGAAGATAAAGGTACGCTGATTGTAGAGGGAACATGCAGACAGCCTAAATATACAATTACAGGAATTGCCGGTACAGATGGTTTTGCTTCTGTAACAATTGAAAAAGCAATGATGAACTCAGAAATTGGATTTTGTCGTAAGGTATTGCAAGTGTTTGAAGATAATGATATTTCTATCGAGCATATGCCATCAGGAATCGATACAATGACAATTTTTGTACACAAAGATGAATTCGAAGAGAAAGAACAGAAAGTACTTTCAGAGATTCATAAGGCGGTTAAACCAGATCACATTGAGTTAGAATCAGATTTGGCATTAATTGCAATTGTTGGACGCGGTATGCGTGCAACACGTGGAACAGCAGGTCGTATTTTCTCTGCATTGGCACATGCACATATCAATGTAAAGATGATCGATCAGGGCTCAAGCGAGCTTAACATCATCGTCGGTGTAAGACATGATGATTTTAAAAATGCAATTCGTGCTTTATATGAGATTTTCGTTGAGACACGAATTTAATACAATTAAGGTGGGATATTGAGAAATGAATATTTTGTTCTTTTTGAAGCCGAAGAATGACGTGGCATATATTTATGACTATTGTACACTTCGGCAGGTATTGGAAACGATGGAATTTCACAAATATGCAAGTATTCCAATGCTGAATAAAGAAGGCGAATATGTTGGGACAATGACAGAAGGGGATCTTCTTTGGGGAATTAAGAACTATACTGATTTGAATGTAAAAAAATCAGAAACAATCTTTATCAAGGATTTTCCGCGCAGGGCAGATTATGATGTGGTACGTGCAGATTCTGATATGGAAGATTTGATAAAGAAAGCAATGAATCAAAATTTTGTTCCGGTTGTAGATGATCAGAATAAATTCATAGGAATCATAACAAGAAAGAGCATCATTGAGTATTGTTTTGAAAATATGAAGCAGATAGAGGGAGTCAACTAAAAACGGAAGAAGTTTTGATAAAAAATCGAAAGAATTTTACAGAACACCAGAAAAGAATTGACAGAGATTGTAAAAATAGTGTATATTAATATCGTTGTCACATAAGTGGCGACGATATATGCTGCCTTGGCGCAGTCGGTAGCGCGTCGCCTTGGTAAGGCGGAGGCCGGGGGTTCAAGTCCCCTAGGCAGCTTTGAACTTAGCCTTGGAAACACTGATATATGCAGTGTTTCCGGGGCTTTTTAGATCTTGAAATAGAATTCGTAGGAAAAAGTAGGTTGTCCGGGATGTTAATATGCTTTTTTATTTAGAAACGATTCTCCATTTTGAATTGTCAAGTAGAAGCTGATACCCACAATAAGAACAACAACCATTTTTATCAGGAATAAAATTAGCACCACAGCGTGGACATTCTTTTTCATTAAAAACTGCCTGTCCTTTTGATTTCATACGTCTCGGGTAACGGGCTCTGTATAGTTTTAGTTCTGTTTTTTTGTTCTTGCAATTGATTTGATGTTCATTTTGAAGAATTAGTTTGTGAAGTACTGCCTGGACAGTGATTGTTGTCTGCTCAGAAGTGTTTTCCACTGCTTTCAATAATAATTTATCGATACTGTAAAACAGAGTATCAGGCGTTAACTCGGTATCATTCATAGCTTCATTTATGTCTACAAGTAATATTTTTTCATCATATCGAACAATTTGCTCTGCGAGTCCTTCTGTGCGAGCAGCTTTTTTTAGTACACACATCCAAAGAATAGCCGCCAGTATGACTGTTACTGCAAATGCAGTGCCAAACATGAAGTAATCATTGTGGATAAATCGAAAGCACAAAATTGCCGGCAAGAAGAAAACAAGGAAAGTAGCAGCAACCAGTAAATAATTTGGTGTGTTTGGGTTTGACTCCTGATAAATCAAAAGATCTTCTGTCTGCCAGTCAAAAAACTCGCTTTTGATATAGCCGCCGCAATAAGGACAATGAGTTTCATTACCTTTTAAAGAAATTTCAGCACCACAGCTAGGGCAAACAATTTTTTGATATTGAGAATAAAATCGTTGTTCTTCGTTTCTGTTTTTACTTCCGACTTCGTCATGACGGATATGCCTGGACTGTCTTAACAAGAGTGCACCATAGGAAAAGAAATCTTCATATATAACTTTTCCGGTTTTTTTGTTTAAATATCTGTTTAACACAGCACCTTGAAGTACGATTTCGCGCCATTCACGTCCAGCATCACTCCAATGTGTGAAATCCTGTTTTTTATCGTTAGTTTCAGGAAGCTTTGGATAAGCTATACGAATTTCATGAGTTATATCATGTTTCTTTAGTAGATTAATTTCGTGCTCAATTCTTTTTCGATAAGATTGTCCTATGTTTGCTGATGAATTTGGTGTTTTTCCGGTTTCTAATGAAACTAGTAAGTCTTTAAGTGGAGATAGTATTTTGGAAGGAATTGCTGAAGCATGTAAAAATAATTCGTTCGATTTATTCAGTTTCTTTTTTACATAAAGAAACCAGAGTCTGGGCTTCATCCATTCGATTTTCCAATCTAACCCATAGCATGTAAGAAGTATAGCCCATATACAGGCCCATAAAAATGCAATACCGATTGCGTTTGTCCAAGATAAAATCATTTAATCACCTCGATTTCCTTTCTGGTTAGAATTAACTAAGTTTAGATTTCTATTGTATTCGACTTGAATATATTATCACATGTTTTTAAGTATCTGACACTAGCACTTGCGATAGCAATAAAATATATAGTAAAAAAATACAGTGCACAAGCTATGCCTGCACACCGTATCTTTTTTGTTAAAAATTTTATAATTTTTCAGAATCTAAAATGATTGTAAACGGACCATCATTTACGAGGGATATCTTCATATCTGCACCAAAACTTCCGGTTTCTACAATGTCGACCTGTTCTCTGCATTTGGAGATGATATATTCGTAGAGAGCGTTTGCTTTATCTGGATTACCGGCATCTACAAAACTCGGGCGGTTACCTTTTTTACAATTTGCGTAAAGAGTAAATTGTGAAATTAAAAGAAGTTCTCCATTGACATCTGCTAAAGATAGATTTGTCTTTCCGTTTTCATCTTCAAAAATACGAAGTCCAATCAGCTTGCGGATTAATTTATCTGCAATTTCTTCTGTGTCTGATTCGGCTACACCAATTAAAACCATAAAGCCCTTTCCAATTTGTCCAATGACCGTGCCATCAACAGAAACAGAAGATTCGGTAACTCTTTGTATTACAAATTTCATCTTAAATAAATCCTCCTTGGATAAAAATAAAGCGTTGGCTTTATTTTATCGTGTGCTGTGAAAAAAGTCTATAAAAACATGAAACATTTTGTTGCAAAATATAATTTGTAAGTAAGTAAAATGTTAAGCGATTGTCCTAAAAATAAAAGGCTTTTGTAAGCCAGAAAGATATGGTGAGCATATGGAACATTTCGAACGAAACCAACTTATTCCTCTTCGTGATGCATTAAATTCTTTGATGAAATTTGTAAGGGAAATACCGAGTGTCGGAATTCCGCAATTTTATTGTTTTCTGGATTACATGAAGAATAATATTGAAATATATTTATATGCACCGATGGATGCAAATGAATGGGAAACGTTATTTTTGCGCTTAAAAGACATATTGATTCGGGATTGGAGAGAAGCAAATCACAGTGTATGGGGAATTCCAGCTTTTGATCTGTTAATAGGTGAACGTGAAAATAAAACAGAACTTTGTTTGGAATTTCTTCAATTAGTATCGGTAGTAGACGGGTTTTTCTGAAAATCATCTTGCTGTCATATCTGATTTATGGTAAAATCAATTGCAGATTTTACGATAGTAGGAGGCAACTATGGAGAACGAAACTGTTTCAAAAAATTTTATAGAACAGGAAATAGATAAAGACCTGGCGGAAGGTGTATATGATCATGTGTGTACACGATTCCCACCGGAGCCGAATGGATATTTGCATATTGGCCATGCGAAATCTATTTTGCTGAACTATGGATTAGCACAGGAATATGATGGGGAATTCCACATGCGTTTTGATGATACGAACCCGACAAAAGAGAAGATGGAATTTGTAGATTCAATCAAAGAAGATATCAAATGGCTGGGAGCTGATTGGAAGCAACATTTATATTTTGCATCAGATTATTTTGATCAGATGTATGATTGTGCAGTGAAATTGATAAAAAAAGGAAAAGCATATGTGTGTGATCTGACAGCGGAAGAGATCCGTCAGTATAGAGGGACTTTAACTGAAGCTGGAAAAGAAAGTCCGTATCGCAACAGATGTGTAGAAGAGAATCTTCAGTTATTTGAAGAGATGCGTGATGGCAAGTATGAAGATGGAACAAAAGTACTTCGTGCTAAGATCGATATGGCATCACCAAATATTAACATGAGAGATCCTGTTATTTATCGTGTTGCACATATGACGCATCACAATACAGGCGATAAGTGGTGTATTTATCCGATGTACGATTTTGCACATCCAATTGAGGATGCAATCGAAGGAATCACACATTCTATTTGTACATTGGAGTTTGAAGATCACAGACCATTGTATGATTGGGTAGTAAGAGAATGTGAATTTACTATGCCGCCAAGACAGATTGAGTTTGCAAAATTATATTTGACAAATGTAGTGACTGGTAAGCGTTATATTAAGAAGCTGGTAGAAGACAAGATTGTAGATGGTTGGGATGATCCACGTCTTGTGTCTATTGCAGCACTTAGAAGAAGAGGATTCACACCGGAATCAATTAAGATGTTTATTGAAATGTGCGGAATTTCAAAGGCACAGAGTTCAGTTGATTATGCAATGTTAGAGTATTGTATCCGTGAAGATTTGAAGTTGAAAAAATCTCGAATGATGGCAGTATTAGATCCGATCAAACTTGTTATCGATAATTATCCAGAAGGACAGATTGAATATCTGGACGTACCTAACAATCTTGAAAATGAGGAGCTTGGAACAAGAAAAGTACCATTCTGTCGTGAACTTTATATTGAACGAGATGACTTTATGGAAGAACCACCGAAGAAATATTTCCGACTCTTCCCAGATAATGAAGTCCGCCTGATGTCAGCATATTTTGTCAAATGTGTTGGATATGAGAAGGATGAAGATGGTAATGTTACAGTTGTACATTGTACTTATGATCCGGAAACAAAGAGTGGAAGTGGCTTTACAGGAAGAAAAGTGAAAGGAACAATTCACTGGGTAGCAGCGCCAACAGCTCAAAAAGCAGAAGTGAGATTGTATGAGAATCTTGTTGATGAAGAGAAGGGTGTATACAACAAAGAAGATGGTTCTTTGAACTTGAATCCAAATTCATTGACAATTTTGAAAGAATGTTATGTAGAACCAAGTTTTCAGGATGCGAAAGCATATGATAGCTTCCAGTTTGTACGAACAGGTTACTTCTGTATTGATGCGAAGGATTCAACAACAGAGAATCTGGTGTTTAACCGTATTGTTTCATTGAAGAGTTCGTTTAAACTTCCAAAGAAATAAGGTTTATGAATGAATTAACAATTAGCTTACAGCCAAAATCAGGCAAACCACTATATGAACAGATTTATTCGTATATCAAAGAGGATATTCAGAACGGACGTATGAAGAGCAGTGAGAAACTGCCTTCAACAAGGGCGTTGTGTAAATATTTAGAAGTAAGTAGAAGTACAGTGGAACTGGCATATGAACAATTACTTTCAGAAGGATATGTGAAGGCAGTACCTTATAAGGGATATTATGTAACAGATATTAAAGGATTATATCAAATTAAGAATAGTTCGAGAGAATATCAGGAGAAAGAACAGTCGCAAAAGCGACAATATTTGTATGATTTTACTCCGAATGGGGTGGATTTAAGAGGCTTCCCTTATAATGCATGGAGAAAATTGTCAAAGGAATGTTTGGCAGACGATAAAGCAGAAATGTTTCGACTGGGAAACCCGCAGGGGGAACCGGGATTGAGAAATGCGATATGCAATTATCTACATCAGGCGAGAGGTGTTAATTGCTCGCCTGATCAGATTATTGTAGGTGCAGGAAACGATTATCTATATATGGTTCTTACAACGATAATGGGAAATCACCATAAAATTGCGTTTGAGAATCCGACTTATAAGCGAGACTATCAGTTGTTTTATAATTTGTCATACGAGACATGCACGGTAGATATAGATGAACAAGGAATGGAAGTCTCAAAACTGGAACAATCGAATGCTGATATTGCTTTTGTTATGCCATCGCATCAATATCCGCTTGGAATTGTTATGCCGGTAAAACGTAGATTAGAACTCCTTCAATGGGCAGAAAAGAAAGCAGACAGGTATATTATAGAGGATGATTATGACAGTGAATTCCGTTACAAAGGGAAACCTATCCCAGCATTACAAGGATATGATAATCATGAAAAAGTAATTTATGTGGGAACATTTTCAAAATCTATAGCACCTGCAATACGTGTGAGTTATATTGTGTTACCGCGTATATTACTTCAACAATATTGGAAAAAAAGCGGATTTCTAAATTCAACAGTTTCAAAAGTGGATCAGCTTATATTACAGAAATTTATTGAAGAAGGATATTATGAGCGGCATTTAAACAAGACAAGGGCTCTATATAAAGGGCGTCATGACAGATTGCTTACATCATTAAAATGTCTTAGAACGCAGTTTGATATTTCGGGAGAAAATGCAGGGGTGCATTTGCTGCTACATTGTAAAAATAAAATGTCGGAGACAGAGTTGATTCAAAGAGCAGCAGATAAAGATGTGAAAGTGTACGGATTGTCAGAATATTATGTTAAACAACAGGTGCAAAAACCGGCTACGATTCTTCTTGGATATGCAAATATGCAGGAGGAAAGTATCGTTGAGGCAGTGCGATTGTTAAAAGAGGCATGGATAGAAAAAGACGCATAAAGTAAGTTTTCTTCTTACTTTATGCGTCTTTTTTCATAATTTAAAGGTTTTCGTCTCTTTTTAAAGAAACATATTCCCGTTCTTTTACTGGCTGAAGATCGTTGTCTAAATCAAAATCGTCTTCTTCGAAAATATCATCTTCTGTATGCTCATGTGAAAAGTACTTTTTGAATGCATAAACGGAAACACCAATACCTATTCCGGCAAGCAGACATCTAGAAAGCAATTTTATAAATTTATTCATGGTTTTGATCCCCTTTCAATCAGAAATAATCTTGAATCTGAATGTATTTTAATACTTTTTTTGGTAAAATACAATTCTTTCTTGGATTTTCTGCATAAGAGAATTTGCCCAGGCTCAAAAATCGTGCTATAATATGCGGTATTATACAAGACAGATGAACTTAACAGGAGGAGAATAATGAATCATCCAGCGGTGAAAAAAGCGAAAAATAAAATACTAGAAATTGTCTTCAGCCGTACAGCATTAGTTTTATTATTAATTTTATTACAACTGGGAGCAATGTTTGTATTGTCTACAATTCTGCGGGATTATGCGGTATATGTGTATTCATTAGAGTTGATTGCTCAGATTTCAATTGTCGTATATATCATAAATGATAAAACATGTCCGGAATTTACATGTACATGGATGCTGTTGATTTTAATTTTTCCTGTATTTGGATGCTTGTTTTATGTTTATGTAAAACTTGAGCTTGGAACGAGGATGTTTGGAAAACGTTTGTGTGATATTCAGATGGAGACCTGGCCGTATTTGAAGCAACAAAAGGAAATTGTAGAAGAATTGCAGATTAGTAAGCCGGCTAATGCAAATCTTGCCAGATATATGGCGAATCAGCTGCATTACCCAACATATCGCAATACAAAAGCAATGTATTTTAGTTGCGGGGAAGAAAAATTTCCAGAGCTTTTAAAACAGTTAAAAATGGCTCAAAAATATATTTTCTTAGAGTATTTTATTGTCGCAGAAGGATATATGTGGGAATCGATACTTGATATTTTGAAGCAGAAAGCGGCAGAGGGTGTAGAAGTCCGTTTTATGTATGATGGTATGTGCAGCATTTCTTTGCTTCCATATAAATATCCGGAGGAAATCCAACGTTATGGGATCAAATGTAAAATGTTTAGCCCAATTCGACCGGTTTTGTCAACCGTACAGAATAACCGCGATCATCGTAAAATTTGTGTTATTGATGGAAAAGTCGGATTTACGGGCGGAATTAACCTTGCGGATGAGTATATAAATAAAAAAGAGCGTTTTGGTTATTGGAAAGATACAGCTGTCATGCTTCAAGGTGATGCGGTACAGAGTTTGACAATGATGTTTTTACAAATGTGGAATGCGACGGAGCTGCTTCCGGAGCAGTATGAATCATATTTGACAGATATGTCAACAGAACTGAAAAGAGAATTAGGGTTTGTTATTCCGTATGCAGACAGTCCATATGATCATGAAAATGTTGGTGAAGAGGTTTATTGTCATATTTTAAATCATGCTAAGAAATATGTTCATATTATGACACCGTATTTAATTCTTGATCGTGAAATGTTGGATGCTTTATGCCGCGCTGCAAAAAGTGGAATCGATGTAAAAATTATTATGCCGCATATTCCGGATAAGTGGTATGCATTTGCGGTGGCAAAGACATACTATGAAGAACTTATCGAAGCCGGAGTGAAAATATTTGAGTTTACGCCAGGTTTTGTACATGCAAAAATATTTGTATCCGATGATGATACAGCAACAGTTGGAACGATCAACTTGGATTATCGTAGCTTGTTTCTTCATTTTGAGTGTGGGACATTTATTTATAACAATCCAATCGTACATGATGTGGAGGCGGATTTCCAAAAGACATTGACACAATGCGAAAGGGTATCAATTGCAGATGTAAAAAAAATAAGCCCGTTTATGTTTATTTGTGGACGCGTATTGCGGTTAATTGCACCATTAATGTAAAAAGCGTCAAAATTTCGTAAAAAAGATTTTACTTTGTTTGAAAAATATAGTATAATTCATTAGGTGGCTCATTAATAAGAGTAACTAATAAGAATTAAAAAGTTCAAATACGCAGGAGGATTTGATATGGTTAAAGCAGTGGTTGGAGCGAACTGGGGCGATGAAGGAAAAGGTAAGATTACCGATATGCTCGGAAAAGAATCAGATATTATCGTTCGTTTTCAGGGAGGAGCTAATGCAGGACATACAATCGTGAATGATTATGGAAAGTTTGCTCTGCATACTCTGCCTTCAGGTGTGTTTTATGATCATACAACAAGTATTATTGGTAATGGAGTAGCATTGGATATTCCAAAATTATTTGGAGAGATTCAGTCTGTAGTAGAAAAAGGAGTTCCGGCTCCAAAGATTCTTGTATCAGATCGTGCACAGATTGTGATGTCTTATCATAAACTGTTTGATGCTTACGAGGAAGAACGTCTGGCAGGAAAATCATTTGGATCTACAAAATCAGGAATCGCACCTTTCTATTCAGATAAGTATGCTAAGATTGGTTTTCAGGTAAGCGAATTGTTTGATGATGATTTGCTTAAAGAAAAAGTTGTTCGAATCGCAGAACAGAAAAATGTATTGTTGGAGCACTTATATCATAAACCATTATTGAATCCAGATGATTTATATAACGAATTGATGGAATATAAGAAAATGGTAGAACCATATGTATGTAATGTATCGTTGTTCCTTCATAATGCAATTAAAGAAGGAAAGAATATTCTTCTTGAAGGACAGCTGGGATCATTGAAAGATCCAGATCATGGAATTTACCCAATGGTTACATCATCTTCTACACTGGCTGCATATGGTGCAATTGGTGCAGGAATTCCACCATATGAGATTAAACAGATTATTACTGTTTGTAAAGCATATTCGAGTGCTGTAGGAGCAGGTGCTTTTGTAAGTGAGATTTTCGGCGATGAAGCAGATGAACTGAGAAAACGCGGCGGAGATGGTGGTGAATTTGGAGCTACTACAGGTCGCCCAAGACGTATGGGATGGTTCGACTGTGTTGCTTCTAAATATGGATGCAGAATGCAGGGAACAACAGACGTTGCATTTACAGTTTTAGATGTACTTGGATATCTTGAAGAAATTCCGGTTTGCGTTGGGTATGAGATTAACGGAGAAGTGACAACGGAATTCCCTGTAACACATTTGCTTGAAAAAGCAAAACCGGTATACAAAGTACTTCCAGGTTGGAAAGAAGATATTCGTGGTATTAAGAAATATGAAGATCTTCCAGAAAACTGCCGTAAATACATTGAATTTATCGAGGAGCAGATTGGATATCCAATCACAATGGTCAGCAACGGACCAGGACGAGATGATATTATTTATAGAAATAAATAAGAATACAAAAAAAGTGTCAGAAGTTTTTCTGGCACTTTTTTTGCGGGAAAATGCACATTGATATTCTTATAAAAAATAATTTCCTGCATATTTTTATTGTTCGGCTAATATAATGATAAAGCTGGAGTAAAAAGGAGGAGATGTTGATATGCAGCAAAACAGTATGAAAATTAAACAAAAACAAAAAGTCATTTCAACAGAAGAATATTTAATGAAAAAAGGATTACTTTACCAGAACAGTTCAAAGGAACAAATAAAATCCATAACAATACCTCAAAATTGTATTGTTATGGAATTAGAAATGCTATATGTGTAAAAATTATTTTTCAGAAGAATCATCGGAATGCTTTGCTAAACGATAAATTAGAATATAAGCATATAATAAAACCGGTAAGATAATTGTGGAAGCAATAGCTGCCTTTAATAAATCTGATGTATAAGCTGAGTCAATCAGTGCCAATATTAAGGTGCAGATATAAAGTCCCGCTAAGAGGATGGCACCTATCAGAGCAAATATCCGAGTTAATTTGTGCATAGAATCAATCCTTTCTAAAAAGTACTGTAAGCATTATAGCTGAATTATTAAGAAAATACAAACAATTTCTGGGTATTATGAAGCATGTTTAAACGATAAAAGAAATATTTTAGTTGCAAATCATTGTGAATTGACATAGAATATTAAAAGACGAGTTATTACTTAGATAAAGGAGTTAAATACGATGAGCGATAAAAGTTTATTAGAACAATGGAGAGCTACTGCATATGATCAGAGCTTAAGCAAAACAGAATTAGAAAATTTCTGGAGTAAATATTTTACAATTGAGAAAGATATTTATGTAGAACTTTTAAAGAATCCAGACGAAGAGGTTCGTGGAACTTTAAAAGAAGTGGCAGCAAAATATGGACAGGATGTTATGACAATGGTTGGATTCTTGGATGGAATCAACGACAGTTTAAAAGTTGCCAATCCAATTGAGACAATGACAGAAGATACTGAAATAAATTTAGTATTCGATAAAGAATTGCTTTATAAGAATATGATTGATGCAAAAGCAGACTGGCTGTACGGATTGCCACAGTGGGACGATATTTTTGATGAAGAAACAAAGAAACGTCTTTACAGAGAACAGAAACAGTCAGGAACTATCCGTAAAGAGAAAAAAATTGGAAGAAATGATCCATGTCCATGCGGAAGTGGAAAAAAATATAAAAAATGTTGTGGACGTAATATCTAATTGTGCATAATATGATGTGAATTAAGACATAATAAGAGGGAGTTCAAAAAAAGGAGGAACTTTTATTATGCCAGATTTAAGATGCACCGTACAGACATGTGTACACAATCAACAATTTTTATGTGACCTGGATAGTATTGAAGTTGGAGGTCGTAATGCCAAAACAACAGGTGAAACTTGTTGTAGTAGTTTTCAGGAACGGACAGGTGATTCATATACCAATTCCAGCGTGACAGGTCAGGCTTCAGATTTGACAAAGATTGACTGCAAAGCGACAGAATGTACGTATAACGAACATTGTGCCTGCCATGCAGGGAAAATCAGCGTAGAAGGAAGTAATGCATGTGATTGTGATGGGACAGAATGTGCAACATTTACATGCAATTGCTAAAATAATAAGTATGTTTAATCCAGGAAGAAATTCCTGGATTTTTTATTGCACAGACAATTCTATTTCCTAGTATTTGGCAGATTTGATGTTATCCTTTTGTTGACGGAATATCTTTGTCGCGTTATAATCTTTTTAATGCATAAAAATAAAGATCTCATGAAAGAAAGGGTGACAATACGGTATGGACCAATCGGCTGAAAAAGATAAAGATGTCACAAAAAAAGACGATAAAGTGAACGAAAAAGAAAAGAAAAAGGCTGTTGAGAATAGCGGGTATTATATTAATAGACCTAAATTTGGAAACAATGGACCTTCAAAATTGAAGCAACAATTTAGTCAGGGCCTGACGTTGCTGTTGGTAGTTATAGTCTGCCTTTTGATTTATTTTGCACTTTTACGATTGGAAATGATCTCAAATGTTATTCATCTTATTCTGGGAATACTTAAGCCTATAATATATGGATTTGCAATTGCGTATCTTTTGAATCCAATTGTAAAAAAAGTAGATGAACATTTGATTCCATATATCAATAAACATTTTCCAAATAGCAAAAAAGCAGCGCAGATTTCAAGAGGTACAGGTATATTTATTGCGGTTATTTTATTGATTTCAATTATTACAGCACTGTGTAATATGATGCTTCCGGAATTATATAAAAGTATCTGGAATATGGTGTCTACAGTTCCAAGCCAGTTGAATACAGCAGTTGATCAAATTACAAAGATGATGTCAAAAGATACAACGACAGGACAGCTTTTTACAAATGTACTTATGCAGGCAACGGATTTTATTCAGAATTGGATGAAGACAGATTTGTTAGAACAAGTTAATGTTGTAATGTCTAACCTGACAGTTGGAGTGATCAATGTTGTAAAAGAATTGTTTAACGGAATTATCGGAATTATCATCTCGGTTTATGTGCTTTGGGGAAAAGAAGTGTTTTCTCAGCAGGCAAAAAAGATAGTTTATGCGATTTTTAAACCAAATTCTGCGAATATGATCTTACATTTGACGATTAAAAGTAATGAAATCTTTGGTGGATTCATCATCGGAAAGATTATTGATTCCGTTATTATTGGAATATTGTGTTTTATAGGGCTGAGTATATTAAAGATGCCATACACATTACTTGTCAGTGTGATTGTAGGTGTGACAAATGTTATTCCATTTTTTGGTCCATATATCGGAGCAATACCGAGTGCAATTTTAATCACTCTTTCAAATCCGATAAAAGGTCTTTACTTTTTGATTTTTATTTTGATTCTACAGCAGATAGATGGAAATATTATCGGCCCTAAGATTATCGGAAATTCGACAGGCCTTTCAGCTTTTTGGGTTGTATTTTCGATTTTGTTAGGAGGAGGTTTGTTTGGAATACCAGGAATGATTCTTGGTGTGCCGACATTTGCAGTATTGTCTTATATTGTGACAATGCTCATAAATCATAATCTGGAGAAAAAGAATCTGCCGACAGAGGCATCGTGTTATGATGAGCTGAGTTATGTAGATACAGACGGGACATATGTTCATTCCGATAGAAATGAATTTAAAAAATATAAAGGGGAATAAAAATGCCAATTCGAGTACAAAATGATTTACCGGTAAAAGAAATACTGGAACAGGAGAATATATTTGTAATGGACGAATATCGTGCGGCACATCAGCAGATACGTCCAATCAGCATCGGACTTTTGAATTTGATGCCATTAAAAGAGGATACGGAACTTCAGATACTGCGGTCGTTGTCTAATACACCATTGCAGGTCGACGTGACATTTGTGAGGGTTAGCAGTCATGTTTCTAAAAATACTTCAACCAGTCATATTTATAAATTTTATGAGTCGTTTGAAAATATTAAGAATAAAAAATTCGATGGCTTTATTATTACAGGAGCGCCTGTAGAACAGATGCCATTTGAAGAGGTCGATTACTGGAATGAGTTAAAAGAAATTATGGAGTGGACGAAAACAAATGTTACATCAACACTTCATTTATGCTGGGGAGCACAGGCTGGAATTTATTATCACTATGGGATTGATAAAGTGATGTTATCGGAAAAGAAGTTTGGCGTGTTCCCACATCATGTACGTGACCGTAAGATTCCACTGGTACGTGGATTCGATGATATATTTTATGCACCACATTCCAGACATACGGAGGTCCCGTTAAAAGAACTGGAGGCCGATGACCGTATTAGAATCCTTGCTGATTCAGATGAGGCAGGTGTTTTCTTGTGTATGGCAGAAGAGGGAAAACAGGTTTTTGTTATGGGACATCCGGAATATGATCGTATGACATTGGATACAGAGTATAAGCGAGACTGTGCAAAAGGATTGGATATCCAGATACCGGTCAACTATTATCCGGATAATAATCCGGACAATAAACCAAATTTGCTGTGGAGATCGCACGCAAATACTTTATATAGTAACTGGCTGAATTATTATGTATATCAGGTAACTCCATATAATCTGTACGGAGCACCGGATTTTAGCTAAGAGTGTATAAAAACAAGATAAGAGTATTATGAGGAAAATATAATGGAAGATACATATTTTTCAGATAAAGTAAATGCATTAAAAACAGGTGTATTTGCCATGCTGAATCAAAAGAAAGCAGAACTTATCCAGAGAGGAAGAAAAGTGTATAACTTATCGGTCGGAACACCTGATTTTCCACCGGCACCGCATATTATGAAAGCAATGGAGGATGCATGCAAGAATCCGGAGAATTATAAATATTCGTTGGAAGACCGGCCGGAATTGTTAGAGGCACTTCAATTTCATTATAAACGTCGTTTTAATGTGAATGTTGAAAAAGATGAAATTACTTCAGTAAATGGTTCACAAGAAGGCATGGCGCATATAGGAATGGTTTTGTGCAATCCGGGAGATACAATCCTTGTGCCAAATCCAGGATATCCATTGTTTGAAACAAGTGGAATGATGGCTGATGCAAAGATAGAGTATTATCCGATCAAAGAGGAAAATGGGTATCTTCCAGATTTGGATGCAATACCGGAAGAGATACTTGCGCGGACAAAATATATGATCGTATCGTATCCGTTAAATCCGGTATGTGTATGTGCGCCGGATGAATTTTATGAACGCCTGATAATATTTGCGAAAGAGCATGACATTATTATCATTCATGACAATGCTTATTCCGATATTATTTATACACGAAAACAAGGACGCTCCTTTTTATCATTTGATGGTGCAAAAGAGGTGGGAGTGGAGTTTTATTCCTTGTCAAAGTCTTTTAATCTGACAGGAGCAAGAATCTCTTTTGTGGTAGGAAATAAGAAGATTATAAATAAATTAAAGATTTTTCGTTCACAGATAGATTATGGAGTGTTTCTTCCTGTTCAATATGCAGCAATTGCGGCATTGACAGGACCACTTGATGTGGTAGAAGAACAACGCCAGGAGTATGAAAAGCGAAATAAAATGCTTTGTGGAGGTTTGCGTTCGATTGGGTGGAATGTACCGGATAGTCAAGGCACGATGTTTGTGTGGGCAAAAATTCCGGGAAAATATAAATCATCTGTTGAATTTTGCCTGGATTTAATGGAGAAAACAGGTGTTATTGTTACACCTGGAAATGCTTTTGGCAGTAGAGGAGAAGGTTATGTGAGAATGGCTCTGGTAGTTGGAGAAGAAACGATTTCAGAGTTATTATCAGTGTTGGAAGAATCAAATATATTTTCAAAATAGATATCAAATATTTACGAGAAAAGTATTTAATAGGTTAGATAGGAGAATGGCAGTATGCAGCGAATTGCAAAATTTCATAAAGTAAGTGAAGAACGATTTATAAATGACTGGAAGGATACTTTTGAGGAAGCGAGTGAAGTTGAGGTTAAGAAAATCTATGAGGATATTTCGTTACCTAAAAGAGCAACTGCAGGTTCGGCAGGATACGATTTCTACGCACCGATGGATATTTGTCTTCAGCCAGGTGAGACAATAAAGATTCCAACAGGCATTCGAGTTGAGATGGAAGCAAATTGGGTTTTGAAATGTTATCCTAGAAGTGGACTTGGATTTAAATTCCGTTTACAGTTAAATAATACAGTTGGTATTATCGATAGTGATTATTTTTATTCGGATAATGAAGGGCATATTTTTGCAAAGCTTACGAATGATACAAATGAAGGTAAGACAGTACAGATTTCAGCGGGAAATGGTTTTATGCAGGGAATATTTGTTGAATATGGGATTACGGTAGATGACGATGTGACAGATGTTCGAAATGGTGGATTTGGAAGTACTACAAAATAGAAAATAGATCGACTGTTGCA
>OIZF01000431.1_pt1 | contig 29088 bp, 24 predicted proteins | sample 1588471 | NCBI WGS metagenome assembly OIZF01 (sample SAMN03283279) | human gut metagenome | biome: human-associated habitat; material: feces | host: Homo sapiens | place: Peru | collected 2012
TCTATTGCATATGACATTAAGCTTCCCCCTTTTCGATACAATTATACATGAATTTGTATTTGTAGAAAAGTTTTTTCCATAATAAAAAGCGCCAGATTACTCTGACGCAATTTATCTTATTCAAAATTAACTGTTAAATTATCGAATGAAATACCTGAAGGATCTCCTGTTTTTTCATTAACATCAGCAGAAGATTTTAATTCTAAAGAACCATCTTTGATTTTTTTATCAACAGCATCATGTTCTTCTTTAGAAAAGTTCTTTAATAATCCTGGATAAACAATTCCACCAGTATTTTTTAATATAATTGTTTTTCCACCTTGGAATTTATCTTTCTTATAAGCATTTAATGCTTCAATAGTAGCACCTTTTACATCTTTTAATGCAGAAGTAATAACAGTATTGGAATCACCACTTTGGTCAGTATCTACACCAATAGTGTATTTACCAGCTTCTTGTCCAGCAGCGAAAATTGAGTTACAAATTTGTCCACCACATGAGAAGATGACTTCAGTTCCACCTGCATACCATGATGAAGCTTTAGATTTGATATCTGGTGATTCAGAGAACGTACCAGTATATGTATAGTTAACAACAACATTAACGTTCATTTCTTTAGCAGCATCACTTGCTCCTTGAAGGTAACCAACACCATAGTTTTCTACAGCTGGTAAAGCCATACCACCCATGAATCCTAATTTAGTATACCCTTCTTTAACTGCAGCATATCCTGCAACATATCCAGATTCTTGTTCAGAGAATAAATAACTTACTGTGTTATCTCCAACTTTTGTTTCTCCACTACCATCTTTTTGTGGTTCAAAGTCAATTGTAACGAATTTTACATCAGGATATTTTTCTTGAGCTTGATATAAAGCACCTGAGAAGTTAAATCCTGGAGTTACAACAACTTTAGCACCATTATCTACGGCATCATCAATTGTAGATAATAATCCTGCTTGGTCAGTGTCTTTTGGTGCATAATATTTATATGTAATATCATTTTTTTCACCAAATTCTTTAACACCTTCATAAGCAGATTGGTTGAATGATTTATCAGTAACTGATCCAGAGTCAGTGATCATTGCGATTTCATAAGTATCATCGCCACCACTTGTACATCCAGTAGCACCAAAAATCATTCCTAAGCATAAAATACTTGCGAATAATTTTTTCATGTTCTTCTTCCTCCATTTAATTTTCCTCTATCATTGTAGCATCAAAAAAAACATTTGAAAACAGTTAACATAATAAAAAACGGTAAATATCGTTTTTAAATTTCTTCTTCATTATAGCCACGTACATATACTTCACGTGGTTTAGATCCAATTTGTGGACCTATAATACCATCCGCTTCTAATTGATCAATAATTCTGGCTGCTTTGTTATAGCCTATTCTAAATTGTCTTTGTAAAAGTGATGTGCTCGCTTTTTGTGCTTGAATAACAAATGCTCTGCACATTTCATACTCTTCATCTTCTTGTTCTTCTTTAGAAGCAGCTACTGCAGAAATTGGTTTTACATTTGTATATCTTTCATCATATGAGGCTTCTTGTTGTTTCGTTGTATAATAAGTGATTGCTTCCACTTCACTATCATCAACATAAGCTCCTTGCACACGAATCGGCGAATTCGATCCCATTGGTAAAAAAAGCATATCTCCTTTTCCTAAAAGTTTCTCTGCGCCTGTACAATCAAGAATCGTTCTAGAATCAATACTTGAAGAAACAGCAAAAGCAATTCTTGATGGAATATTAGCCTTAATAACACCTGTAATAATATCCGTTGATGGTCTTTGTGTAGCTACAATTAAATGAATCCCAGCCGCACGTGCTAATTGAGCTATACGCATAATACAATCTTCAACATCTTTACTAGCTACCATCATTAAATCTGCAACTTCATCAAGAATTACTACAATATATGGAAGTTTTTCTAATTGATGTTCCGCATCATTTTCTTGATTTTTATTTTCAACATATTGATTATACGTTTCAATTTTTCTAACATTTGCCCCTGCAAATAAATCATAGCGTCTTTCCATTTCCGAAACGGTTTCTCTTAAAGTGGCCGCTGCTTTTTTAGGATCAGTAACGACCGGTGCTAATAAATGAGGAACCCCATTATAATTGGATAACTCAACCTTTTTAGGATCAACTAAAATAAGTTTAACCTCATCCGGTTTCGCACGCATTAATATGCTGCTAATAATCGTATTAACACATACAGATTTACCTGAACCTGTTGCTCCAGCAATAAGTAAATGAGGCATTTTATTAAGCTCTGCATAAATGACTTGACCATTAACATCCTTTCCTAAAGGAACAACAAGTTTATTGCCTTTATATTTATCAGGAATGTTTTTAAATACCTCTTTAAAAGAAACCATTGATGATACTAAATTAGGTATTTCAACACCAACCGCTGGTTTTCCAGGGATAGGCGCTTCAATACGAATATCTTTAGCTGCTAAAGCTAATTTAATATCATCTTGTAAAGACATTATTTTATTGACTCTTGTCCCCGTTTCTAATTTTAATTCATATTTTGTAATTGAAGGACCAATAGAAATATTATTAATAGAAGCATGAACTCCAAATTCATTTAAAACAGCTGTTAATCTTTCAGCACTTTCTACAGCATGATTTTTATTTTCACCTTGTTTTTTATTAACCACATTATGTAAAAGAGATAACGGTGGTAAATGATAATTTTTATTTGTATGCTCTATGACTGGTTCTTCAATTTGTGATTGATCATTTTGAACTAATTCTTCATCCACCGATGGAATAGGTGGCTCTTTATCAACAATTTCTATTTCTTGATGTTCATCATTAAAAGTAAAAGCTTGTGGCAAAGTCACATCTTCTTTCGCTATTTCTTCAAATATAGTCGTTGGGGTTTCATCATCTTCGAAAATAGCATCATCAAAAAAAGTTGTCTTATTTTGTTTTTTCTTAAAGAAATTTCCAAAATAATTTGAATGCTGTTTTAAAGAATCTTTTGTTTTATTAAAATTATTTTTTGCTCTTTTTTGAATTTCTTTTTTGTGTTCAAAATAAAACTTACTTCCTAATAAAATAATTCCTGTTACAACAATAAAAACCGCTGCAATGATTGCTCCCATATAATCAAACAATGCACTTAAAAAGCCATATAAAACTGCCCCCAATAATCCTCCTCTATTTAAAGGAACTTGATTAAAATAAGACTGTATGACTTTTATCCCTGTAAGTGATGGCGTAGCAGAAATAAATAAAGTTAAACCTATAAAGAGCAAATAAAGACCTACCGCCTTAGGACCATTAAATTTAGGAAAATCCGCCTTAATAACAATATATCCTAATAAAAGAATACAAGTAAGATAAATAATCCCATTTAAATTCCCAAATACATACATAAAAACATAATTCAAGTGGTCTCCAATCACTCCTAATTGCATAGCAGCAATAATTACTAAAAAAATGAAAAATAAACAAATAATTCTTAATTTTAATTCTTCACTCACTTGTTCTTGCTTACTTTTTCTTTTTCTTGCGGTCTTAGCCATCATATCACCTCTTTACATATCATATTTAAAAAACAAAACAAAAGCAAGATATTCCTTGCTTTTATAATTCTATAATTACTGGTAAAATGACAGGTCTTTTGCCAGTCTCTTTGATAATATATTTGTTTACTTTATCTTTAATATTTTGACGCGCATCTCTAATATCTTCTTCCGTCTTATTTTTATAAGACTCTAACTCAGTTTCAGCAATATTCATAATTCCTTTTACAACATTTTCTGAATCCTTTAAGTAAATAAAACCTCTTGTTTGTACATCTGTATTGGCAACAATTTCTCTTGTTTTACCATCAATTGTCATACCAATAATAACAACACCATCATTTTGTAATTGATTTCGGTCATCAATAACTTTAACACCAACATCACCAATTCCAAGACCATCAATCATCACATCTTCAATTGTAATAGAATCTCGATAACTTTGCAATTTTCCATCTTTAAAAGTAATCATTTCTCCATTATCAACAATAGCAATATGATCATCATTTATATTCATTTTTTTAGCAACATCACTTGCAGCAATAAAATGTTGATATTCTCCTTTGATTGGTACGAAATATTTTGGATTTAAAATTTGAATCAATACTTTAATATCCTCTTCACTTGCATGCATAGATTGCAATTCTTTGTTTTTCAAAACATGAATATGTGTATCAGTTTTATAAAGTTCATTGATTGCTCTATTAGCTATTTTTTCAGTCCCTGGTAAAACAGGTGAAGCTACAATAAATGTATCACTATCTTGTAATTTAAGCTTATCATCTCCTCCATCGATAATATCTAAAATATCATGATAGATACGACGAGGACTACCACTTAATAAAACAACCAGTTTATCATTATCTTTATTTTTTTGAATATCATTATTATCACCAATACAAGCTGGATGAATATCCAAGATTGGTTTTTTCTTATTTTTAGCAATTCTCATTAAAGAATTGGTATTATCATATTTATCTCTTCCATAGAAACAAATCTTACGATTATATTTTTTAGCTAGTTGAGCAATTTCTTGAGTTCTAAAAGCGTTTTGTGCATAACTTGAAATAATAATACGTCCTGAAGCATCTTCAAAAATACTTTCTATTTTAGCAGTTAACTTATGATTAGGAGAAGTATAGCCATCATTTTTTGAATATGATGATTCACAAAGTAAAGCTAAAACTCCTTTTTTACCAATTTCCATCATCTTTTGAATATTACATCTAAATCTTTCAGGCGCTCCAAAATCAATAATAAATTCACTACTATAGACAATATAACCATAATCTGTTAAAAACGCTAACCCTACACTTCCAGGAATAGAATGCGTAATTGGGAAAAAGTCCACTTCAACTCCAGCAACTTTAATTGTTGCATTCATATTTACTCTTTTGATTTTATATTTATATGAAACATGAGAATGTCTCATATATCTTTGTAATAATTGATCAATTAAATCAGCTGTAAGATCTGTTGTATAAATAGGAACATTCACTTCTTGTAATAAATAAGGAAGTGCTCCCATTACATCATCATGACCATGCGTAATAAATATAGCTTTAATTTTATCTTTATTATCTTTTAAATAATCAAAATTAGGAATAATAACGTCCACTCCTAATTTATCTACTTCTGGAAAACGATAACCTGCATCAATAATAAACCAATTATCATCTATTTCTAAGCAGTACATACTTTTACCGTTTTCAGCTTGACCACCAATTGGCATCAATTTTATAATACTTTTTTTCATTATTTCCTCCTTAATTATATCTTCTTACACTCACTTTGCTATTATTCTAACAAATTATTAACAAAAGAAAAAGTATCATTTACTCTTTCTTCATTAAAAATAAAGGTTGAATTTGTTTATCAACCAATGCATTGATCATCGTTTGAATAATTAAATCTCGCCGTGCAATCAAACTATTTGGTTTCTTGATTACATCATCTTGATACATTGGCACCAAATAAAAATGCTTTGTATTAAAAATCTTCATCATATTCATTCCGCTTGTTGAAAGTAAGTCATTACTACATAAACCAAGAACGATATTGTGTTGATTTCTAAGTGTTGATTTAACAGCCATTGTCACCGCATTATCATTGATTCCATGTGCCATTTTAGCTAATGTATTGGCACTGCATGGATAAACTACCATTAAATCCAAGGGTATTTGTGGCCCAAAAATTTCTGCTTCAACAACTGAACAAATAACCTTCTTTTCAATAATTTTTTCAACTTCTATGATTAACTGATTCGCCTTAAAAAACCGTGTATCACAAGAATTCACTTGATCACTTATAAAAACATAAATATCTACAGGATATTTTTTTAGTTCCTTTAAAAATCTCAAACAATTACTTAACGAACAAAAAGAGCCTGTAATCCCAACCCCTATTTTCATTCCATTAAACATGTCTCATCACTCCGTGAATATATTGAAACATCAATAATGCCGATTCATATGGAAAATACAAATTAGGTATATTTCTTAGTGATTGATAATCTTTACCCTCAACTGTTTGTGCCAAATCATAAATTTGTTTATATTTTAATTTTTTATAATTGATTTTACAAACAGGAATCGTATTAATAATTAAATCATACTTTCCTGATAAAGCATTTAAATCTAAATGATGATAGATTTGTTTTATTTCATCTAAATCCTTGTTATTTCGATTACAGATTGTAATATCATAATTACTTTTTAAAATATTTGCAAGCTGTTTTGCTAAATCTCCATAGCCTAAAATAAGTATATTATTATAATGTGCTTTATCTTGTATTATTTTTAAATAGAGTCCCATTGCTGTTAAAGTATTATTTAAATGTTTAAAAACTTTATCTTTATTAATAATATATTTTGTATTTATATTATTAAGAGAAAACGTATTGTCATGATCTATCTTTTGATTTTTAACAACATAAAAATCAAGGTTTTGTGCTTGTTTATCATTTATCTGATAACCATGACTTAAAAAAATATCTTTTAAAAATTGTGTTCTTTGATCATATACTTCAATAAACCCTTTCATATGCCACCTCATTATACTATATGAAAGGGTTTGATAAACGTGAAATTAGCTCGCTTTATTTTTCATTTGTGATGTCATCAAAGCTATAATTTCTTCTACTTTTGGACTAATAACACTTACAGCTGACATGATCATCTCTTTTTCATTTTGATAATCATGACATAAAAACGCATACTCACATTTTAGATGAAATAAACATTGTTCCTTTTCATTAACAGTCGTTAGAAACATTAAATTGATTGCATTACTATCGCAAATTTTGTAAGAAACAGACATGACTGCCCGAATATCTTCTAAATTACGAATAACACTGTCTTTTTCAGCATTTAAGTGTACACTTAATAAATGAATTTGTGATATACTGTTTTCCATATTTATTTTACCTCCTTCACTATATATATTGTTATTTTTTAGGTTTTTTCTTTTTATTTTTTTAGAAATGAGGAATTTTATGCAAATTATTACACTTATTTATTCAATCATCTTATTATTTTTTTATCATCCACTTTATCAAAACTACACAAGTTTAATGAATACGTCATTTTCTTTTTTTTATTACATTTGGTGTGTTTTATTAACTCTTTCTTTATGCTTAACTTTTTTTAAAGTAACTTCTTTAAAAAAATTCATTATTTTTCTTTCTCTGTTCTTTTTTATTGGATTAATTTTACCCTATCATAAAAATTATCCAATCTTTTCAACTTTACATATTTTTATTCCTTTATCTTGCATTATCATTGCACTTTTATTCTTAGCATATCTTATTAAAAATAAACAAAAAAGTGAGCCAATTTTAGCTCACAAAATTTATTTATGGTTTTCCTACGGTCTTTCAATCATTGCCATGTTCATTATTTTCTTTTCTCAAATCAATGGTCTTATCGAAATTAGCGTTTTACTATTTATCAATTTTATTCTTTATGTGCTTCAACGTTCATAAGATATTCATATTGCATACCTTGTCTTAAGTTTGATGAATCGTACCCTAAACTTTCTAAAATAGTATATCCAAATTCTAAGGCAGCCGCTGGTCCTTTACCTGTAATAATATGATCATCTTTTTGAACAATAGCTTCTTGATAATTAGCTCCGGTAAGTTGTGTTTCAAAACCTGGAGAACAAGTACAGATTTTATCTTTTAAAATACCTGCTTTAGCTAAAACAATTGGTCCTGCACAAATAGCAGCAATCAATTTATGTTCCTGATTGAATTGTTGAACAATTTCAATAACACGTGCATCATCTCCTAAATTTGTTGCTCCAGGTAAACCACCAGGAATAACAATTCCATCATATTCTTTGATTTGATCATTAAAGACGCAATCCATTTGAATTGTAATTTGATGAGAACTTGTCACCTTTAAATCATCCATCCCTATTAAATCAACATGAACATTTGCTCTTCTTAAAACATCAACCGGTGTCAATGCTTCGATTTCTTCAAATCCATCTTTACATAATACAGCTATTTTCTTCATAAACACTCCTCTTTTCTTTTAAAGATATTTTATCATGAAAACCAAAAAATAAAAGAATGAAATACATTGTATGGGATTTCAAAATATATTATAATGTTGCATAGATGTAAAAATCACCCTTGGAGGTTTTATGAAAAAAATTGTTATTGGTATAACAGGAAGTATTGCAGCATATAAAACATGTGAACTTATTTCCCGTTTAAAAAAGAAAAATTATAATATTGAAGTTATTATGACAAAAAATGCGGCTCAATTTGTAACACCACTTACCTTTGGAGCACTTATTCATAAACCTGTTTTAATTGATGATTTTGATGAAACAGGTTATCAAATTAAACACATTAACATTGTTAAGGATGCTGATTGTTTTATTATTGTTCCAGCAACTGCAAATATTATTGCCAAAGTTGCTCATGGTTTAGCAGACGATGTTTTATCTTCCGCCTTTTTAGCAGCAACATGTCCAAAAATCATTGCCCCTGCAATGAATGTACACATGTATGAAAATACTGCAACTCAAAAAAATCTTGATATTTGTAAATCTTATCATATTAAGATTGTGGAACCTGAAATTGGTGAACTCGCATGTGGTTATCAAGGAAGAGGACATTTAAGTGATATTGAAGATTTACTTGATGCTATTGAATATGCGACATCTCCTCATCCATTAGCTGGAAAGCATGTTCTTATTACCGCTGGTCCTACTCAAGAGCCACTTGATCCAGTGAGATTTATTTCAAATCATTCAAGTGGAAAAATGGGCTATGCACTAGCAAAAGTTGCTCGTCAATTAGGAGCTCATGTCACATTGATTAGTGGGCCATCATCTCAAAGAGCTCCTTACGAAGTAGATGTAATCAAAATTCAAAGTGCACAAGGTATGTTTAAACAAGTATTAAGTTATTTTGATTTTCAAGATTATGTTATCATGTCTGCTGCTGTTGGTGACTATCGTCCTTTAGAATATAGCGATCAAAAAATAAAGAAAAAAGCTGACGAATTTTATTTAAAATTAGGAAAAAACGAAGATATTTTATCTTATATTGGAAAACATAAAACAAAACAAACTATTTGTGGGTTTGCTATGGAAACAGAAAATGTTATTGAAAATGCTCAAAATAAGTTTTTTAAGAAGAATTGTGATTTATTAGTTGTTAATGATTTATTTGAAGATGGTGCTGGGTTTAAAACTGATACAAATAAAGTTGCTTTAATTACAAAAAATTTTGTTGATTATTTAGATTTAATGAGCAAAGAAGATCTAGCACATATTATTTTAGAAAAATTAATGAAAGTTAAAGGAGAATAAAGATGCTAGTAGTTGTAGATATGGGAAACACAAATATTACAATGGGACTTTTTAAAGATGATCAGCTTATTGGCAATTATCGTTTAACGACTAAACTGCAAAGGACATCAGACGAATATGGTTTTATGATTCTTGCTTTTTTAAGCGCCTATAATGTAACCGTTGAAGATATAAAAGATGTTATTATTTCTAGTGTCGTTCCTAAAATCATGTATTCTTTTACAAATTCCATTCGTAAATATTTCCACAAAGAACCTGTTATTGTTGGTCCAGGAATTAAAACAGGCATTTCTGTAAAATATGATAATCCTAAATCTTTAGGAAGTGATCGTATTGTTGATGCTGTTGGTGCCTACTATAGTCACCATTGTGCTTGTTTAGTAATTGATTTTGGCACTGCTACGACATTCGATGTTATTTCTTCAAAAGGTGAATTTATGGGTGGCGCAATTGCTCCTGGTATTGGTATTTCTGCTGAAATGTTATCTAATCGTGCTGCTCAACTACCTGAAGTAGCAATAAAAAAACCACAACATATTATTGGTAAAAATACTGTTGAAGGTATGCAATCAGGGGTTGTTTATGGTTATATTGGTTTAACAGAGAAACTGATTGAAGAAATTAAAAGCCAATATCCTGAACCATTAAAAGTCGTTTCTACAGGTGGTCTAGGTAGAATGATCTATCAAGAAACAAATTTGATTGATGCCTATGATAAAGATCTTACATTCAAAGGTTTAAAAATTATATATGATATGCAAAAAAGGGATTAAATAAAATCCCTTTTTAATTCGTTTTTTAAATAAAAATGTATTGTTTGTTGTCCATCTACATACAAAATAACAATTTCTTGAAGATTAATTCCATGAACTTTCATAATTTGTTCTAACCACTTTTGATTATGATGAATCAATTCTAAATTTTCATAAATAATTGTTCCTTGTAAAATAAGAATTGTTGGTATAAATTCTTTTTGAACTTCTTGATGTAGATCACCTAATTTTAAAGGCCTTGACAATGTCTTAGGATAAAAAGTAAATTTCCCATTTGTTTCTAAAATAATTCTATCTAACTCATTAAGCTCAAAATAACCATTCATTCTACAATTCATCAACAATTCATTCAAATCAATTTTTGCTTTATCCAAACTTTTTAAATATATCTTATCATTTTCAAATAAAACAACCGGTTTTCCTTCAACAAAAAAACGAAAATTTAAATACCTTTTTGTCAAAACAGAAACACCCCAAGTAAAAACACCATAAACAATCATTCCAATCAACGGCTTTAAAATATCATTAAAACTTCCCATAACCATTTCAGCAGCAATAGAACCAATTGTAATTCCAATTATATAATCATATAAAGATAACTCTGTTACTTGCCTATAGCCCATTAATTTCGTTAGTAAAAACAAAACAATCAAAGAAATTAAGGGCAAAACAAAATATTCAAGCAAATTCATTTTAATCACCCTTTTAAGTATGGACAAAATAAAAAAAAGAAGTCAAAATTATGACTTCTTATACAAAATTCTCATTGAGTTACAAATAGCAATTAAAGTAACACCTACATCAGCAAAAACACCCATCCACATATTTGTAAGTCCAAACAAAGTAAGAACTAAAACTCCAATTTTAATTAATAACGTAAAAGTAACATTTTCTTTTAAAATAAAGTTTGTATAATGAGAAACTTGAATGGCTTTAGCAATTGATGTAATATCGTCACTCATTAAAACAACATCTGCAGCTTCAATAGCTACATCACTACCAACGCCACCCATCGCAATACCAATATCACTTCTAGCAAGAACTGGCGCATCATTAATACCATCACCAACAAAAGCTACAACATGATCATTACCCATTAATTTTTCTAATTGTGTAACTTTATCTTGTGGTAATAAATCACTATATACTTGATCAATTCCTATTTTAGAAGCAATATCACGAGCAACAGTTGAATGATCTCCTGTAAGCATAACCGTATTTGAAACATGTGCCTTCTTTAAGTCTTGAATACCTGGCATTGTAGATTCTTTAATAACATCTGCAACAACGATATGTCCTAAATATTGTTTTTGACATGCTATATGAACAATTGTTCCAATAGATTGAGGTTGACTCACTTCAATACCTAATTCATGAAAATATTTTTCATTTCCTAATTCATATTGTTTTTGATCAATAACAACAGAAAGACCTTTTCCAGCGATTTCTTTAAAATCTTCTATTCTTGTACTATCGATTTCTTTATTATAAGCTTTAACAATACTTCTAGCAATTGGATGATTTGACATATATTCACCATATGCACCAATTTCTAATAAATAATCATCTGAAATTTCAACAACTTCAAATTCACCTTTAGTAAGTGTTCCTGTTTTATCAAAAACAACAGTATCAATATCTTTTAATAATTCTAAATAGTTTCCACCCTTAACTAAAACACCTAAAGCACTCGCTTTACCAATACCAGCATATAAACCTAAAGGTACTGAAATAACAAGTGCACATGGACAAGAAACAACTAAGAATGTACATGCACGATAAAGCCAATCATAGAAATTTTGATTTGGTAAAATAATCATCGGAACAATTAATAATAAAACAGCAAGTCCCACAACAGTTGGTGTATAAACTTTTGCAAAACGGGTAATAAATTTTTCAATTTTAGCTTTTTTACTTGCAGAATTTTCAACAAGATCAATAATACGACTTACTGTACTATCCGCATAAGGTTTTGTTACTTCAATATAAATAACATCATTTAAATTGACAACTCCTGATAAAACCTCATCTCCTACTTCAACACTTCTAGGAACTGATTCACCTGTTAAACTTGCAGTATCTAACATACTGTTTCCTTTAATAACTTTTCCATCAAGTGGTACTTTTTCTCCCACTTTAACAACAATCGTATCACCTACTTTTACTTCTTCAGGTGTAACTTGAATCATTTGTTCATCTTTTACAATTGTTGCATATTCACTTTTAATATCCATTAAAGAAGAAATAGATGAACGTGTTTTGTTAACCGCATATCCTTGAAAAATTTCACCAATAGCATAAAATAACATAACGGCAATTGCTTCGCTATAATCTCCTAAGGCAATCGCACCAAATGTAGCTAAACACATTAAGAAGTTTTCATCTAAGAAATCTTTATGACCAATATTTTTAATCGCCTTTAAAATAACCTTATAGCCAATTAATAAATAAGCAAATAAATATAAGAATGTAGAAAAACCACCTGTAAATAAATGGGCTCCGATAAAAATAATAATACCTTCAACCAATTCAATATTTTCTTTTAAATTAAATAATTTAGGTTTACTATATTCTTTTTTATCATCTTCTTTAGATAAAGTAACGCCTTCTTCTACAGAATCAACAACAGCTTGTAATTTATCCAACAATTGAGGATCATTCTTTGCTTTAACCATTAATTTTTGTGTGGAAAAATTAACAACGGCATCGTCAATATATGATTGTTTTTTTATTTCTGTTTCCACTTTACTTGCACAGTTTGCACAATCAAGACCAACAATATTATATTTAATCGCATTTGTAAGTTCTCGATGATCTTCTACATGTTCATGATGGTGGCCACAACCGCATTCATGGTCGTGCTGATGATGTTCATGTCCACAACAATCATGATCATGTTCATGATGACAACCACATTCATCATGATGTTCATGGTGCGTTATATTTGATAATAAGTTTTCAATTGTTACTTCATCTTCAATAGATTGCATAAAAGAAAGCAACTCATGATCATCAATATCATATTCACTTTCAAATGTCATCATTCCTGTAGCAAAAGAAATGACACAGTCATGAATTTCTTCTTTTTTATTTAAGGCATCTTCTAGTTTTTGCGTGCAATTAGCACAATCAAGTCCGTTGACTTTATATTTATATTTCATATTATTTATCCTCCATGATATGACGATATCCAGCTTCAAAAATAAGTTTGACGTGTTCATCATCTAATGAATAATACATCATCTTACCTTCTCTGCGATTTTTTACTAATTTATTTGCTTTTAAAATTCTTAGTTGATGTGAAATAGCTGATTGTGTCATATCTAAGCAAGCAGCTAAATCATAAACACACATTTCCTGATCAAATAAAGCACAAATAATGCGGATTCTTGTTGAATCACCAAACACTTTAAAAAGTTCTGCAATATCATATAGTAATTCTTCATTAGGCATTGTTTCTTTTACTTTTTCTACAGTTTCACTGTTAACGATCTTATCCATGATTACTCCTTTCATATGAATATATGTTCATATGAATATTATATGATATTTATTCACAAAGTCAATATATATGATAAGATTAAATAAAAAATGATTGGAGAAATTTTATGAAAAAATTATTGATTGTCATTGATTATCAAAAAGATTTTGTAGATGGAAGTTTAGGCTTTAAAGAAGCCCAAGATTTAGATGATTATATTACTTCTTTAATTAATCAATATCACAAAAATAAAGATGATGTCATTTTTACTTTTGACACACATCAAGAAAATTATTTAGAAAGTCAAGAAGGTAGAAATTTGCCTGTCCCTCATTGTATTAAAGGAAATGATGGATGGCAGCTTTATGGAAAAGTAAATGATGCAAAACAAAAAGAGGATGTCTGTATTGAAAAACCTACCTTTGGTTCTTTAGAATTAGGTAATTATTTAAAAGAAAAATCTTACCAAGAAATCACATTAGTAGGTGTTGTTTCTAATATTTGTGTTTTATCAAACGCCATTATCGCTAAAAGTGCTCTGCCTGAAACCCCTATTTGTATTGACTTAAAAGGTATTGCAAGTAATGATGTTTCACTTGAAAAGAAAGCAATTGATTTATTAAAGAGCTTACATTTTCATATTGTTAACGAATGATATGCAATGATATACAATTAATAAATTCTTATTAAAATAAGTTATTGACACTCAAGATATTGAGGCGTAAAATTTGCCTAAAGATATATATAGGAAAGGAAGTATTAAAAAATGTCAAAAAAAGATATTGATTGGTCAAATATCGGTTTTGGATATATGCCAACAGAAGCAAGATTCGTATCAAATTATAAAGACGGAGCTTGGGATGAAGGCGTGCTTACTGCTGATGACAAAGTTGTTATTAGCGAATGTGCAGGTGTTTTACAATATGCACAAACTTGTTTTGAAGGATTAAAAGCTTATAGAACAAAAGATGGGAAAGTTGTTTGCTTTAGACCTGATTTAAACGCAAGTCGTATGGCTGATTCTTGTAGAAGATTAGAAATGCCAGTTTATCCTGAAGATAAATGGGTTGAAGCCATTGAAAAAGTTGTAAAAGCTAATATTGATTATGTACCACCTTATGGATCAGGAGCTACTTTATATGTTCGTCCATATATGTTTGGTTCTAACCCAGTTATCGGCGTTAAACCAGCAGATGAATATCAATTCAGAGTACTCGTTACTCCAGTAGGACCTTATTTCAAAGGTGGAGTTAAGCCAATTACAATTCGTGTCACTGACTTCGACCGTGCTGCACCTCATGGTACAGGACACATCAAAGCTGGATTAAACTATGCTATGAGTTTACATGCAATCGTTGATGCTCATAAACAAGGATTTGATGAAAACATGTATTTAGATGCAGCTACTAGAACTAAAGTTGAAGAAACTGGTGGAGCAAACTTTATTTTTGTTACAAAGGATAATAAAATCGTTACTCCTAAATCTGACAGCATCTTACCTTCTATCACTCGTCGTTCTTTAATGTATGTTGCCAAAGAATATTTAGGATTAGAAGTTGAAGAAAGAGAAGTTTATCTCGATGAAGTAAAAGATTTCGCTGAATGCGGTCTTTGTGGTACTGCTGCAGTTATCTCACCAGTCGGTAAAATCAATGATCACGGTAAAGAAATTTGTTTTCCAAGTGGTATGGATGAAATCGGACCTGTTCTTAAAAAACTTTATGAAACTTTAACAGGTATTCAAATGGGTACAATTGAAGCACCTGAAGGTTGGATCAAAGTTATTGAAGAATAACAAAACATAGACTTGTCAATGACAAGTCTTTCTTTTACATATTTTCATATATAAGTTATAAAACAAAAGAACAATGTCTCAATTCTTACTGATTCATTGTTCTTTTCTATTTTAACTGTTTATTTTGTTGCAGCTAAGATAAAAATAATTATTTTCTTTACTCTTTTCATTTTTTCTTCAATCATATTACATCAAAACATTAATCTTTTTTCTTTCTTTTTAGTACCAATATTCCTGCAAAGGCTGCAGACATCATTGTTCCTGCATATAATCTTAAAGAAAGATTATCCCCTGTTTTTACAGTTTTAGCTGTTCCTTTATTTTCTGTCTTTACAGTTTCATTTGCTACAGCTTCTCCTGTAACTGTTGGCGTTTCTATTTTTTCTTCTTTTTTAGGTTCTTCTTTATCAGATGGCTTTTGTTCTTCTTTCTTTTCTACTAATGGTATCGTTCTTTGTTCTTTGATTCCACAAATTGTACAGACTCTTTCTTCAAGTCCTTCTTCTGTTTCTGTTGCTTCTTTGACAGTTTTCCATTCACCAAATGCATGTTTGGATTCTGTTACTTTGACTGATCCAATTTCCACAGCCTTTGTTGTATCTTTTGTATCAGAAGCAATCACTTTCACACTATATGTACCCGCTTCTGTCACTGTTAGATACTTCGTTGCTGATGTCATACGACTTTGATCTCTATTTTCAATTTCTTTTCCATCTTTCATCCATATATATTGATAGCTGATTCCTTCGACTTCTTCTTCCAACACTGCTTCCAGTTTGACGGGTGTTCCTTCATGAATATCTTTCTTTCCATCCACCGCTCTTACTTTCCCTCTTGGAAGTTTCAGTTTCCAGACTGGATTTAACACACTGTCTTCTGTTACAGTATCTTTATCAAAATTCCAGTTTCTGTCATTTGTTTCCAATTGCCATCCTACAATTTCATAGCCTTTTTTATTTATTGACGGTATTTGTTTTTCATCAATTTTCTCCTTGGCAATGACATAGGCTTCTCCATAATTTTCTGTTGCATCTTTTTCACGGAAGATGACTTTTAGCTTGTTCATGCTCTTTAACTCTTGTCCATCTTTTATAATGTATTTTCTCCCTGTATTAGATGCCGGTATAAAATCTTTTACCTGTGCTGTCTGTCCTTGGACATAGCTTACAATTGTTCGATAATTTGTCCAACTTGTATCATCTATTTTTATCGCTTCTGTCGGTTCAAATGCATCGATTACCTCTACTTTTGCTGCCGGATCCTGATCATCATTTAAAAAGATTTCATCTTTTATTGTTAGTGTCCCACTTAGTTTCAATGCTCCGTTTTGATCTCCATCTTTGAAAAATCTGATTCCTTGTCTCTTTCCGCTTTCGTTTGTATTTCCAGAAATTTCTCCTCCTGAAATCATTGCGATTGCCTTAGATGAAGATCCTATAACAGCTATTGACGCACATGTATCACCAATTGCCTTATTGTTGATAATTCTTCCACTTTCTAAGTTGAATCTTGTTTCAGCTGCTCCACTTCCATAAATATAGATTGTTCCTGCTGCCTCATCTGTTCCCTGTCCAACAATTCTGTTTTCTTTGATTAATGTATTTCCTTTTACTGTCACTTCTCCATTGTCCCATACACTAATTCCAGAACCTCTTTCTGCTTCGTTTTCAGAAATTGTAGCACCATCTATCGTTAGAGGATGATCACAGCTGTCAATTCCTCCTCCTTGTACTGACTTGTTTTTTGTAATGAAAGTACCCTTTTCTATATTTAAAGTTGCATTGCCCCAGCTAAAGATACCGCCACCTCTTTGTCCTGATTCATTTTCAGAAACAGTTGCTGAAGTGAGCGTAATATTTCCATCCGAAAGGTTGATTCCTCCTCCATCATCCGTTGCATGATTCTTGGAAATAGTTGCTCCATCAATAGTTAGCGTACCACCAGTGATAGAAATTCCTCCACCGCATCGTCCTGCACTGTTTTCTGTTACCTTGACATCTTTTTCTAGAGTTGCTGTTCCTCCTGATATAAAGATTCCTCCGGCATCTAATGGCGCAGTGTTCTTTGAAACCGTTCCTCCGGTCATCTTCAAGGTTCCACCAAGCAGGTAGATTCCTCCACCGTGGTTGTTACCAGTTGTTTGGTTTTCTGTAATCAGTGTATTTTCATTGATAGTTACACTTCCTTCATTCCAGATAAAGATTCCACTGGCCCATGGAGACGTATTTCCTGAAATAGTTGCGTTAGAAATAGTGGCCACTGCTGTTTTATCATGGACATACACACCTCCACCATACGATGCTGCATTATTATTAGAAACTGTTCCCCCTGTAATATTAACGGTACTGTTTCCATAGGCTTCTATTCCTCCACCTGTATCAGATTGGTTATTGGAAACTGTACCACCACTCATGTTCAAGGTTCCTCCTGTCACTAGGATTCCGCCTCCTCCACAACTACTATCGGGAAGAACTTTATTACCTGTGATATTTCCGTTTACAAAATCAAGAGTTCCACCTTTTTGAAGAATTCCAGCTCCACTTCCATTAGTGTTATTTCCTGAAACGTTTGCATTCTTATCTAAAGTTAAATACCCACTTTCTAAGAGGAGCCCGCCTCCATCCCTTCCAGTGTTTCCGGTAATTCTCCCTCCAGTAATCTTTGCCTCAGCGGAATCTCCATGTATCATAACTCCACCGCCACCAGCACTTGCTGTATTTTGCTCGATTAAACCATCCTGCATAACAAAGTCGGTATTGTAAATTTCCACTCCGTAGTGTGCGGATTGATTATTTCGTATATTTCCACCGTTCATGTTAACTCTCATTCGGTTCTTCTGATCATTTCGACCAGTGCTGATGATATACCAATTTGACTGATTGTCATGAATCGATCCACCATTCATTGTAAAAGTAACGTATTCATCCTGAAACGCCCAAGAATATATCGCTACTATCGCTTGATCTACATTATTGTTGCAGATTTCTCCGCCATTCATTTCAATCTTCGTTTCTGTTCCAGTATAGGCTTCTGCATAAATAACCTCACTACGACCTACATTATTTCTAATCACAGCCCCCTCATTAATCGTAAGACTTCTGCTTCTTACAAACACAAGGCTTCCTGAATTAGCAAAACCTCCTCCATCAAGAGTTGCATGATTGATGGTAAGACTTCCTCCATCTCTTACCATAAGCATACTGTCGGCAGACGCCTGACCGGCATCCCTGGTAACTGTAATATTGTTATCCAATGTAATATCAGTATTGATAATCACTGGTTTGGTCCCTGTTACGATAATCGTTCCACCTTCACCAGCTAACTCGATAGCCTTGTCCAGTGTTTTTACTGCTGTTGTTTCCGAATCTCCATTTGCAGTATTAGACCCAGCAGCTCCATCTATATATATAGTTGCTCCTGTTACCGCTTTTGGTGAAGTAGCATCGTTTTGTACGACCTCTTCTTATTTTTCTAAAGTCTGTTCATCAACTTTTTCTTCTTCTAAAGAAGTCTCTTTTGAATCTACATCTTTTTCTTCTTTATCAATATCTGTTTCATCAACATCATTCGTTTCCGTTTGATCTTGATGAAGTTCTATTGATGAATCTGTTTCTTGTGCATGCGCAACATTACCTGATGCCAAAGGTGATAACACCATCATTGTTGCAAGCACCATCGGTTTGATTTTTTGTTTATTCATTCATTTCACTTCCCTCTTTATTGATTTCACTTATAACGTCCTTGCACTTATAAGATAACTTTATCATAGCATACCCCCCCCCCGCATTTTCCAGCTTATTTTCACATTTTGTCTTATATTATCACTTTTTTATACGCTATTTATTATAAAAAGTATTCCTCTTTTCTATATTCAAAATTATCTGTTGTAAGAAATGTATAAATTACTAGTTTGTACTCTGTTTATATTTTTATTATTAAGAAACGAAAAAAAAAGACATCTATCGTTATCTTAAATGGATAACTAAATTGATGTCTTTATAAAAGTTCTTTTAACGATTTTCCAATTTAATATATTCTTTCTTTTCGCCAACATATTTTCCTGCTGGACGAATAATTTTCCCTGAATAAAGTTTGTTTTCAATATTATGTGCAACCCATCCAACAGATCTTCCAATAACAAACATCAAAGTATAAAGATCTTTAGAAAGACCTAGCATGTCATAAACGAGACCACTATAAAAATCAATATTGGCACATACGTTTATTCCCTTTCTTGCTTTAATTTCAGCAATAGCAAGTTCTTCAAAACGATGATATAGTTCATATTCTTTCAAACGATTTTTTTCGATAGCTAATTGTTTACATTTTTTAGAAAGAATTTGACAACGTGGATCGCTCAATGTATAGACTGCATGTCCAATTCCATAAACAAGACCCGATTGATCATTAAACTTCTTATCTAAAATATCCTTAATGACCTGTTTTAATTGTTCATCCGTTGCATTAAGTCCTACTTTATCAATAACAAGTTCCATTTGTTTAGCAACCGCTAAGTTAGCACCCCCATGCTTAGGACCTTTTAATGAACCAATAGCTCCTGCAAAACAAGAATATATATCTGTTCCTGTTGAAGACATAACAACATTTGTAAAAGTCGAGTTGTTCCCTCCTCCATGATCGGCATGTAAAACTAAACACATATCTAAAACACTCGCTTCTGTTTTTGTAAAAGAGCGATCAATCCTTAACATTTGGAGGATATTTTCAGCAATTGAATATTCAGTATTTACTGGATGAATAAACAAACTATCACTATCAAAATAATGTACCTTACAACGATAAGCATAACAAACAATTTCTGGAATCTTAGCAATTAAATCCAAGCCTTTATTTAGCGTTGCTTCTGGCGAAATATCATCAGGTGTTTCATCATAAGCATAAAGCATTAACACTTCTTGCTGTAATTTATTCATCATATTTTGCATTGGAAACCCTAAAATACGCGCTTGTAAATAATTTAACGGCAATTCGTAACGTGAAGCAAGTTCTTTTTTGAAAGCTTCTAATTCATCTTTATTTGGTAAATAACCAAATAGAATTAAAAAGCAAGCTTCTTCAAATAAAAAATGATTTTTAGCGTCATGCCCTTTTATAAAATCAGAAACTTTAACTCCTCTATAATAAAGTTCCCCTTCTGTATCAATTTTTTTACCATTTTCCTTTTTATATCCAACAACATCTGAAATACGTGTAAGACCAACGAGAACTCCAGTTCCATCTTCATTTCTTAAACCATTTTTAACATTGTATTTAGAGTATAAAGAATTATCAATTTTATTTAATGATGTACTTCTTTGAAAGACATAATCAATAAATTCACTCATATTTAAGCCCCCTTATCATAGTGTTAGGAATATCATATCACAAATTTGTATAATTGTATACAATTATTTATTTGTCTTACTTTGTTAGACATTGTCAAATAAGGAAAAGTATTCTAAAATAGAGTGTAGGTGATAGAAAATGAAAATATTTGATCAAGAATTTAAAGGTTTATCTCAAAATGAAGTTTTAAAAAGAATCCAAGATGGGAAAACTCATTTTGTGGAAAGTAAATCAACAAAAACATATCAAGAAATAATTATAAACAATATTTTTACCTTTTTCAATTTTATTAATATCATACTCTTTGCATGTATTATTTTTGTCGGGTCTTATCGTAATACTCTCTTTATTTCTGTTGTCTTTTTTAACACCCTTACAGGTATTTATCAAGAGATAAAAGCTAAAAAAACACTTGATAAATTGAGCATACTTACAAAACAGAAAATTGAAGTATTAAGAGATAATCAACTCACTAAAATCAATGTTGAAGAGATTGTTCAAGACGATTTCATTATTTTAAATACAGGTATGCAAATACCTGTCGACTGTACACTATTAGAAGGTCATGTTGAAGCAAATGAATCCCTTCTTACTGGAGAAAGTGATGCTATTTTAAAAGTAAATGGTGATTCCCTTCTTTCAGGAAGTTTTGTCACTTCAGGACGCGCCATTTGCAAAGTTACCCACGTTGGAAAAGAAAGTTATATTCATAAATTGACTGCTCAAGCAAAGGAGTTTGATAGTAAAAAATCAGAACTTTCTCAAGCCCTTGATCAAATATTAAAAATTATTTCCATTATTCTTATCCCTATCGCTTTTCTACTATTTTGTAAAGAATTTTTCATTGGACATTACCCATTTAGTGATACTGTCGTTTCAGTTGTAGCTGCTGTTTTAGGAATGATTCCTTCTGGTCTTGTCTTACTTACTACAATTGCTTTATCTTTAAGTCTTGTTCGGCTTGCCAAAAAAAGTACCCTTGTTCAAAATCTTTTTTGTATCGAAACACTCGCTCGTGTTGATACTATTTGCTTAGATAAGACCGGTACACTTACTGAAGGAAAACTTAAAGTAGATGATGTTATTTGTTTAGATGATTCTTTTGACCTAGAAAAAATTATCAAAAATTTAAATTATTGTTTAGAAGATGCGAATATGACATCACAAGCACTTAACCAACGTTTTTCTAAAGAAAAAAATTATCAACCTTTTTTTGTCATTCCTTTTTCATCACAAAGGAAATATAGTGCTGTTTCATTTTGTGATTTTGGCACAATTTATTTAGGAGCCAGTCAATTTATTTTTTCTAAACTTGATCAAAAAATAAAAGATAAAATTCAATTCTATACATCCAAAGGTTATCGTGTCCTTTGCATTGGTTATACACCAACAATCATTAATGAAAATAGACTAGTGAATGATTTAAAATGTATTGGTTTTCTTATTTTATCAGATGTTATTCGTAAAGACGCTAAAGAAACTTTAGCTTATTTTAGAAAACAAGATGTGCAAATAAAAATCATTTCGGGAGATGATCCTTCTACAGTTTCTGCCATTGCTAGACGTTGTCATCTTTTAGATTATGAAAAATATATTGATGTTTCTTCTTTGTCAGATGAAGAAATCAAAGAAGCTGTAGAAAAATATACGATTTTTGGACGTGTTTCTCCACAACAAAAAAAATTAATGATAACAACCCTTCAAGAAAACGACCATACTGTGGCTATGACAGGTGATGGTGTCAATGATGTACTTGCTTTAAAAGCTGCCGATTGTTCAATTGCAATGGCTTCTGGTAGTGATGCCGCCAAAAGCGCTTCACACATTGTTTTATTAGAAAACAATTTTAATGCAATGCCTCACATCGTTAATGAAGGGCGACGTGTTATTAATAATATTACTGCTTCAGCTTCGATGTATTTAATTAAAACAATTTTCTCTGTTGTTTTATCAATTGGGATGATTTTATTTGGTCATGGTTATCCATTTAAACCTATTCAGCTTACTGTGATTTCAGCATGCTGTGTTGGTATCCCTACTTTCTTTTTAACTTATGAACCCAACTTTAAAAAAGTATCTGGAAACTTTCTAAAAACCGTTTTTAAAAATGCCTTTCCTTTTGCCTTTATGATAGCAATTTGTTCAACGATCATTGTTAATGGTGGACGAGTATTAGGTTTTGAAAAAGAAATGCTTTCTACAATTTGTGTTTTACTTACAAGTTGGTGTTATTATAGTGGTTTAAGACATATTTATGCGCCGCTAAGTCATTATCGTATTTTTGTTATTTATATTATGCAAATCGTTCTTTATATTTCATTAATTGTCGGTCATCAATTCTTAGGACTTGGTAATATTGATTATATTGGTGCTATTACTTTAATGTTTCTTGTTACTTTTTCAAAAGTTATTTATTTATTCAATTTTGAATTATTTGATTATGTTTATTTTTTCTTACAAAAACGATATAAAAAACATCATTAAAAAAAGAGAATTTTTCAAAAAGAAATTTTCTCTTTTTAGTTACAACATTTTTCTTCAATAAAACTTTGACATGTTTTTTCTACAAACAGCATATCTTCTTTAAGTCCCTCTTTAAATCCTAATCGTTCCATATTTCTGTGGATATAATCATTTTCTTTAATGAATTGATAGCTGGATTTAAAATTCAAATCAAACACAAATGCAAAATAAGAAACCCACATATCCACTTCATTATGACGATTTTCTTTTAAAATCAACCGATGATTTTCTATGTCATTCAAAATATTTTTTGATACTCTTTGACTATAAAAAATTTCATCACTAATACTAAATAATGTTTGAATTGATTCAATATTTTTCACTCTAAAATTATCAAGTTTATCACTATCTCGAATAAGTAAAACTTGTTTCAATAAAAAAGAATCTAACCCTTTTGGTACTCTATATAAAGAATGATATGCTATCGCTTTTCTAATCACTTCATCATATTGATCATCTTCAATAAATTGACGAATCATTCCTTCATCAAATAAAACCTGTACTCCTAATGTCGCATGATCAACATTATGATCATCAAAACTATTAAAACGTTTTATCTGTTCGAAACGTCCAATATCATGCAATAAGGCAATTAAATACGCTAAATCTTTTTCAATTCCTGTTATATTTTCATGTAAACATAAATATTCTGTTGTATGTACCACTTCTAATGTATGAATAAGTTTTAAATGAATCTTGTCATTAGTTAAATCAAACTGTTGAACATAATTCATAAAACAATCTTTTGCTTTATTTATATCTAACATTCTTGACCTCACCTCTTTTTCTATTTTATACTATAGCATAAAGTGAGGTATAATATGAATAATTTATTAAAACAACAATATATTAGATTAATCGAATGCAATAACGAAGAAATATCAATTCTCGCAAATACAAGTGCCTTTATCATGCAAAATTTTGATGATATTTCTTGGGCAGGATTTTATTTATTAAAAAATGATGAACTTATTTTAGGTCCCTTCCAAGGAAAAATTGCCTGTACAAATATTCCACTTGCTAAAGGTGTATGTGGTAAAGCTGCATCATCAAGAGAAACTGTTCTTGTTGAAGATGTTCATCAATTTGAAGGACATATTGCCTGTGACAGTGAAAGTAATAGTGAAATCGTTGTCCCATTAATCAAAAATAATCAATTATATGGTGTTTTAGATTTAGATTCAACGTCATTTGGTCGTTTTAGTAAAGAAGATCAAATTATTTTTGAAGAAATTGCTGAAATACTTGTTCAACATTTATAATTCTTACATATCTTTGAGATGAGGAGGATTCATGAAATACAAATATCTTTTATTTATTTCGATAATAATAAGTTTATGTATTTGGGGATACTTTACTTTTCAAAAAAAGATTATTTTTATTGAACATCCAACATTAGAAATTAATAGTGTATTCCATTATCAAGAATATATTTATAAAATAAAAAAAGGTTCTATTAAAGAAGTCACTTATAATGCAAAGGATTTAAACATACATGCCTTAGGTCATTATCAAGTGACTTATTTTTTTAAAGGGAAAGAATATCATTTAAAAATAGAAGTGATAGATTCAAAGAAACCTCAAATCAAAGAAACAAGATCTTTAAAAATAGAAAAAGGAAAAAAATATGATTTAAAACAAGGATTATCCATTAAAGATAATTCACATCAATACAATCTTACAATTGATCCGCAAAATTTCAATTCCCATAAAACGGGAACATATACAATCATATACAAAGTTGCTGACTTATCAAATAATCAAACGCTTTTTAAACGTCAAGTAGAAGTAGTAGAAAAGTTAGAAATTGGTACTTCTATCGAATCAAACGAAAAAATTGTTTATTTAACATTTGATGATGGTCCAAGTGGAAATACAGATAAAATTCTAACAATCTTGGATCAATATCAAGCTAAAGCCACTTTTTTTGTCACAGGTTGTCATCAAGAATATAATTATCTAATAAAAAAAGCTTATCAAAAAGGACATACCATTGGCTTACACAGTTACCAACATGAATATCCTGATATTTACCAATCAAAAAATGCTTATTTCAATGATCTTGATAAAATTGGCAAAATGGTTAAAGAAATTATTGGTTTTACTCCCCATTATATTCGTTTTCCTGGTGGCAGTTCCAATAAAGTATCTAAAAATTATTGTACAGGATTAATGAGTATTCTTACAAAAGAAGTTATCAAACAAGGCTATCAGTATTATGATTGGAATGGTGATACCAACGATGCTTCTTCCAACAATGTTAGCGTTCATGAAATTATTTCTTCAGCAACTAACGAAAACCATCAAAATATTATGATACTTGCTCATGATACTAACGCTAAAAATACAACAGTTGAAGCACTACCCTCTATTATTTCTTTTTATCAAAAAAAAGGCTATTCATTTCAAGCCATTAATGATGAAAGTTTTTACGTTCATCATCATGTTCAAAATTAGCCTTTAATCTTTATATTTTTGAAGATCTTCTAATAAATAATTCTTCATCTGTTTATTTTTACGATTAAATTCTTTTAGTTCATTTTCATGCGTCTCTTTAACAAGTAACTCAAATTCTCTTGCCGAAATACGCATTGCTCCTCTTGAAGAAACAATTGTTTGTTCTAGAGCATCAGATGTTGCCACATAAACACGATAGTTTTGTGCTAAATCATGGGTTACTTTTTCTATATAATTATCGGCAGTTTGCGCTTCTTTGGTGTAAACGACATAGATATTATCATTTTTCTCAAAAGAACCCACATTCTTTTTTATCTTATACGCATCAAAAACAACGATAAGAAGGCATTTACGATAACCTTGATAATTATTCAATATTTCCATTAATCGTGTACGAGCATGGTCTAAATTCGTTTTTGAGAGTTCATTTAATTCATCCCATGAAAAAATAATATTATAGCCATCAACTAAAAGACATTCTGGCAAAATCGTTCTTTTTTCTTCTTTTTGTTCTTCGATTTTTCGATTCATTTCTTTAGAAAGTCTTCTTTTGATAGGCCCATACGTACGAATAAAAATTTCTTCTAACTCTTTATCGTCAACTTTGTAATTATTACGTGTTACTTTTGGTTTATTTTTTTGGTAAACATAAGGGAGATGCATATAATCTTCAACTTCATCATAAGTAACAAAAAAACCTGCCCCATGTTTACAAAAAATAGAACCTGTTGGGAACAAGAGATCATCTTCACTATTATAATTTATTTCCTGCACGATTTGTTCTTGATCAAGACATTCATAGTATCCATCCAATTGATAAAAGAGTTTCCCATTTCCTTTTGTAATGGAAAGAAAGTCTTTTTGATAATTCATTAAATATCTTACCGGAGCTTTTCCTTTTATGATAGTTAGCATATTTTCATAGCTTATTTGATAATCTCCGTGAAAAGTATCCAAATCATAGATGACTTTACTTGAAACATCCGTATCAATAATCATTTCAAATTGATAATAAGGTTCTAATAAAACTGACTTTGTTCTTTTTAAACCTTGACGAATCGCACGATAGGTGGCTTCTCTAAAATCGCCACCTTCTGTGTGCTTAAGATGCGCTTTTCCAGTAACTAATGTCAATTTCATATCAGTAATTGGTGATCCTGTTAAAACCCCACGATGTTGAATTTCTTGTAAGTGTGTCATCACAAGATTTTGAAAATTAATTGGTAAAGTATTTCTTTGACATTTGTTTTCAAAAACAAGTCCACTTCCTCTTTCTAATGGCTCAAGTAAGACATGAACTTCTGCATAATGACGCAACGGTTCAAAATGTCCAACCCCTTCAATTTTTTGGGAAATAGTTTCTAAATAACTAATTCTACCTTCATCATAAGAAATTAAAAAGCCATAACGTTCTAAAATAAGATTTTGTAATGTATCTAACTGAATTTCACCCATGATTTTTACGGATAAAATTTCTAATTGTTGATTATATTCAAATTGTAAACTCGGATCTTCCTTATTAATACTCAAAATTTGTTGAATAGCTTTACTTTTTTCAATATTATCAGGAAGTTGAACTTGATAAGACATAAAAGGTTTTAAAATCGTTTGTTGTCTTTGGTTTTGATGTCCAAAAGTATAACCAATCGGCAGATTTTCCAACCCTTGACAGGCAACGATATCTCCTGGATAAGCAACTTGTACACTTTGATAACCTTGTCCTGTATAAATTCTTAACTCATCAACTTTACAATCTCCAATGAGATCTTTTGTATGTAAAGTTCCACCCGTAACTTTTAAATGCGTTAAATATTTTTGTTTATGAAAAGACTTTTTAAAAACGATGCCACTTAAAATATCTAACGGTTCTTTTTGATAAGTATACTGATCCAATACATTCATAAAATCTTCAATACCTTCATCTTTTAAAGCAGAGCCTAAACAAACAGGATAGATTTTTCTTGTCGCGATGACTTCTTGAATATCTTTCTTTGTTATTGTTCTTTCTAAATATTTTTCTAAAAGTTCATCATTTACTAAAGAAACGTTTTCTAAAAAATGATCATCTAACAAAAAACAATTTTCATTTAATTCTTTTTGAATGTCTTGGATTAATTGTTTTTTAGTTGAATAAGTACAATCCATCTTATTAACAAAAATAAAAGTTGGAATTTGATATGTTTGGAGTAACTTCCAAATAGTTTTCGTATGTCCTTGAATACCATCTTTAGCAGATATCACTAAAACTGCATAATCTAACACCTGTAAAGTTCTTTCCATTTCACAACTAAAATCATTATGTCCTGGTGTATCAAGAAAAGTCATTTGACTATTTTGATAAGAAAATGAAATTTCTTTAGAAAAAATAGTAATTCCTCTTTTTCTTTCTTGTTGATCATAGTCTAAAAAAGAATCAGCTTTATCCACACGTCCTATTTTTTTGATAACCCCAGCATGATATAACATTGCTTCAGATAAAGTTGTTTTTCCTGCATCAACATGAGCTAAAATCGCAAAAGTTACTTTTTTCATGAGAATCACCTTCTTTCTTAATAAATAATCTTTAATAAATCTCTAACAACGACACTTGCAATAATAAGTCCTGCACAACTTGGCACAAAAGAAATACTTCCTGGCGTTTTTTTATGCGTTTCTGGATCAACAGGCGCATTTGTTTCAATCGGCTTTTCAGTTGAATAAACAACCTTTAATGCTGGAATTTTCCTTTTTTTAAGTTCTCTACGCATCACACGTGCTAAAGGACATATAGAGGTTTTATAAATATCTGTTACTTCTAACTTTGTGGGATCTAATTTATTTCCTGTTCCCATTGAAGAAATAATTTTAATCTTTTTTTCTTGAGCAATTTCAACGAGTCTAATTTTAGCTGTTACGGTATCAACAGCATCTACAATGTAATCAAATTCATCAAAAGGAAAACGATTCACTGTTTCAGGCAAAAAGAAATCATCATATGTTTGAACATTGCAACGAGGATTGATTGATAAAATGCGTTCCTTCATGACTTCAACTTTTTTTCGATCAATTGTTTGATGCGTTGCAATAATTTGTCGATTAAGATTTGAAATAGACACTATATCGTGGTCAATAATATGAATCGTACCTATACCAGCACGTGCAAGTGCTTCAACAACAAAACCACCAACACCACCAACACCAAAAACAGCAACCGTACTGCTTTGTAAAGTTTCTATTCCTTCTTTTTTTATTAATAATTCAGTTCTTGAAAATTCTTCCATTATAATCACCTGTAACATCATACCATAAAATAAAAAAGGCTTCCGCCTTTTTTATAAACCTTTTTCAGTTAATT
>OIZF01000434.1_pt1 | contig 28979 bp, 22 predicted proteins | sample 1588471 | NCBI WGS metagenome assembly OIZF01 (sample SAMN03283279) | human gut metagenome | biome: human-associated habitat; material: feces | host: Homo sapiens | place: Peru | collected 2012
GTACGATGTTGCCCGTAACGGCTGGGTCATGGACTACAACGATCCTTCCAACATGGTCGAGCTGTTCTGCACCGACAACGGCAACAACGATGGTAAGTACTCCAGCGCTGACTTTGATGCTGCTGTTGAGGCTTCCAAGGTTGCTGATTCTGCCGAGCACTTTGCACAGCTGCACAAAGCTGAGGACATCCTGATGGAGGATATGGGCTGCATCCCCGTTGCTTACTACAACGAATTCTGGCTGCAGAGCTCTTCTCTGAAGGGCATCTGGCACAGCCCCTACGGCTACTGGTACTTCCAGTACGGCTACATCGAGGAGTGATTTCCTCCCTGTGCTGTGCAGCGTAAGCTGAACCGTAAACTATAAGCGCTAAGCACCCCGCTGACCGGAAACGGCTGGCGGGGTGCTTTTTTGCTGTTATTTTGTAAAAAAGACGAGTGCTCGGCAAAACCGAGCACTCGTCTTTTATATGTAAACCAGATTGAAAAGGTACCAGCTTACACCGCAGCCATGGCGGCCAGAACGCTCTGCCAGCTCTTGCTGCGTGCGGCAGGCACCGGTGCGGGGCGGGTGCGCCGTGCAGCAGGTGCACTATGACCGGTTGCAGAGGATACCGTCAGGGCAGGGGAGGGGCAGAAGAACACAGCAGTGTCCTTTGCCAGCCACTGCGCAGCCAGTGCGGCAGCCTGCGGGTCAGACTGGAGGGCGCGGCGCTCGTTCCCGGCCAGAAAATCTGCCAGCCAGTACAAAATTGCGCCCAGCGGCAGGCAGGGGGAAGCGTCCTGACTCCAGTAACTCCAGCGTGCGCCGCGGCCGAGGTGGCTTTCGACTGTGATCTGTGCGCCGGTGCGGGCATTCTGCGGGATGATACCAACATAGTTCGTGCCGGCGCGCTGCCCCAGTTCCTCCACAAGGCGCTGGGTGCGGGCGGCATCCAGCCGATCCTCCCGGCAGTAGGCGCGGAAGTCGGTCTGGCTGAGCAGACTGTCGGCACTGGACGGAAAACGTCCGGTCAGCTGCCCATCGGCATTGTGGCACAGCTGCCAGCCCTTGCGGAACAGCTGAAAATTCAGGTAGCGCCGCCCCATGGTGGAGTAGCACACAAGGGCGCTCTGCTCCCCGGGCAGCTGTTTTACTTCAAGATAGGCATCGTTGCCGCAGGTGTCCTGCAAACGGATGGTGAGCAGCAGCTGTGCACCGGCGTGCAGGGTGGACATGGCGTTGTGCATGGCGTCAAAATAACGGGAAGCGTCCATGATTGATCTCCTTCCTAAAAAGCAAACAGCGAAACGTTGTAAAAGCACCAGCCGGGTGATCGGGCCGACAGGCTGTATAAAACCTCTCTGAACGTAGTATAGCATACTTTTGAAGAAAAAACAACTGCAAGTTTCTTCAAAACGACAAAATTTTGCAAAAGCTCATGACGTAGAGCAAACGGAAGTTCAAACGTGGTTGTGCTTTATGATAATCGGTTGTGAAAAATGACCCCTGCGGGAGATGCCGGCTAAGGCAGGAGTTGCTCCCACAGGGGTCATTTTATATTTCTTCAATCGCCAAGCTCCCGGATCTCATTCTGGATCAATCGCCCGGCAGCGCGGGCAAGCTGATCCATGCCGCGGATGCGCGCCATATTTTTGCCGTAGATCTGCGTGGCGGCACCGGCGCTGCTGTCCTCGCCCATAAAAACGGCAGACACCCGCACGCCCTGCCGCTGCAAGGTGCGCACCTGCGCGGCGGTATCGGCCACACCGGCGGCGTCCTCGTAGGCGCAGCCCAGCGGGTTCTCTGCTGTGGGCGGAATGCGGCGGCTGTCGTTGGGGCTGGCATCGGTCAGCAGGATCATCAGGTGGCGCGGGGCGGGGCCGGGGGCATACCGGATCAGATCGCCCGCAGCTCGCAGCGCCAGACCGTCCCGGTTCCAGCCTGAGGCGAAGTACCGGAAGATGTTCTGCCGGTTCTTGTCCGCAAAGCCTTTCAGCACCCGCAGTACCGTGTAGCCCCGCAGGCTGCTAAAGGCGCTTACCCGGACCGGAATGCCGCAGTTGGCCAAACTTTCGGCTAATATGACACCCTGCGCCGCGATCACCTCCTGACAGTGCAGGCGGGAGGCGGAGGCGTCCAGCAGCAGATCCACCGTAAAGGCGGGGCAGTTTTCCTCCTCCGGGCACAAAAACACCCTGTTATCGTTCAGGTAAGGGGCGCGCCACACCCGCCCGGCGCACAGGTTGCCGCTGCGTGCCACCCGCTGGTCGGGCTGCTGATGCACCAGAATACAGTTGCGGATCTGCTCGGTAAGGCGCAGTACAACACTTCGATGCAGTTCCTGATTTTTTGCATAGTAGGCGCGGTTGCGTTCGGCCTGCAATTCGGCTTGCTGCGCCAGCTGCCGCGCTTCCGGGGTGGGTGCCTGCGCCGGGCTGGGTACACCGGCGCTGAACCACAAATGACAGCCCAGATGCACCCCAGTGCACAACTCCTGCTCGGCCTTGCGCAGCTGTTCCGGCGGGTAGAAGCAGCGCCCGAAGCAGCTTTCAATGTAGGCGCGGTCCTGTGCGGCGCGTTGCTTCAGGGTGATGTTTGCCCGGCGCTTATCCACCGCCAGCCCGCTGCCTGTGGCATCCACCGCACCGGAATGCTCCACCGTCACCCGGTCGGTTTTGATCATCTGGGTGGGCATGGTTTTGGTGGCAAGCTTTGCCCAGAAGCCTTGCAGCCGCAGATGCAGTGCGGGCTTCTGGCGTACCTTGCCGTCAAACAGGGCAAATTTTGCAAACAGCGCCAGCAGGTCATTTTTGAGCTGTGCTGGTTCCGGTACTGTCTCCGGTTCCAGCGCGGCGGCAAGGCTGCTCTCGTAAGGGGTCATGACCGGGGCTGTGCGTCCCAGCACCCTGCGCCAGCGCGCAGCCTGCATGGTGTACACCAGTTGGTTTTTCGCCATCCACTCCTGCCGCGAAAGCTTGTACTGGATGGCAAAAAAGTAGTCCGCGTGGGCAAACCGCAGCGCCTCCAGCACCGGGCGGCGGGGCAGCTCCAGCCGATAGGCTGCGTTTTCTAAGTATAGCCACGCCATATCGTCCAGCATGGGCTGGCGTGTGTCGCCCTCCCAAGCGGAAAAAATGTTCCGGATCAGCGCGTCACCGTAGTATTTGTGCACCAGCCCTACGATGCAGTTCATGTAAAAATCAATGGTGCCGTCTGTGTTGCGGGCCAGAAACAGCGGCTCAAAGCCGTAGGCTCCGGCAGCGGCCCAGACCTGATTGGCCGCACGCCGCTCCTGCGCGGTGTAGCTTTGGGCATCCATCAGGCAAACAGCTTTCCGGCATCCAGCTTGGCCGGGATGCGTGCGGCGATCACGTCCCGGATCAGCCCCTGCTCGTAGGAGTCAAAGGCCTTGTTGGTAATGCCCATATCCAGCGCCGCCCCGGCCGGGATGCCCCGCCGAATCAGCCGCAGCGCGTCCAGCATACCGCGCAGATCCAGCGCTTTGGTGGAAATCTCGGCACTGTCGCATTTTTTCTGCAGGTCCAGAAACAGCAGTGCAAACTGATGCACATATTTTGCGGTAAGATCCGGGAACTGCGCCCGCAGCAGCTTTTCCAGATTATCTTGGGTGATGGTGGGCATCTGCACCACTGCAAAGCGAGAGGTCAGCGCCTCGTTCAGCTCCCGGGTGCCCGCATAGCCGTAGTTCATGGTGGCGATAAAGCGGGTCTCCTCGGCCAGCGGGATGCGGTCGTACCCGGGCACGTCGATGGCGCGGCGGAAGTCCAGCACCGCGTGCAGCACCGCCAGCGCCTCGTTTTTGGCCATGTTGATCTCGTCCAGCACGCCAAAGCCGCCGCACTGTGCGCAGCGGTACACCGGCCCGGGACGGAACACTACCTGCCCGCCCGCAAAGGTATCCATGCCGATCAGGGAGGCGGCATCCATGTTTACATGAAAAGAGATGTCCCACGCGGGGCGGCCAAAGGCAGCGGCAAGGTTTTCGGCCAGCACGTTTTTGCCGGTGGCCTTGCCGCCGGCCAGCAGCAGGTTTTCGCCGCAGAGGATGGCCGCCAGTGCCTGCTCCCACACCTCTTTGCCGTAGTAGATAAAGGCAGGGGCGGGGATGCGCGAGCGCAGCGCCTCGCTGAGCGGATGGGCGGCGCGGTATTCCTGCACCGCCGCAAGCAGGGCGGGGTCCACCCCTTCCTGCCGTAAGGTATCCAGAATATCCGACATTTGTACAAACACCTCGATCTCTGACCGGGCGGGAATGAACTGCCCGGTTTCACGCTTATCATAGCACAATCGCGGGCATTTGTGTAGAGGGCGTGCGGGGTAAAAAAAGCAAAGAGGGGCAGCCCCAAGACCGGGGCTGCCCCTCTTCACATGAAAAAGAAGAAACGCTTAGAGTATGCCGGAGAACTGCGTTTTATCAGGCGTTCTCCAGACCAGCCATCTGCTTGACAGCCTTCATGGCGTAGGTCAGGGTGCGGCCCATAGCCACACCAGCCATCAGGCAGGGGTAGTTGTTGGCAAAGAAGCTGCCGGACATATCGCCGGTGATGTACAGACCCTCCATGGGCTGGTTGTTGGTGTCCAGAGCCTGACCCTTTTCGTTGATGGCAATGCCCTGCTCAGTGGTCAGCAGAGAAGCACCCAGCCAGCAGCCGTAGAAGGGCGCGGTGCGGATGGCGCTCAGACGGTAAGCGGGCTTGCCGAAGTCCTCGTCGTTCTGCTTATCGTACAGCTCATTGTAGCGCTCCACGGTAGCAAGGAAGGTGTCTTTGGCAGCGCCGGTAAAGCCCATCTTGTCGGCCAGTTCGTCCAGCGTATCGCACTTGAACAATGCACCGGCCTCGATAGCTTCGTCCATCTTGCCCTGAATGTACTTCTCGCCGCCGTTACGGGTCTGGGCAGAGCAGCCGATGGTGTGGAAACGCTTTGCGTCCTCCAGAATGTTGGCATCGCAGATCTGTGCGTAAACGCGGCCCGGCTGGTGGGCGGCGGCGTAGACGATATCGTTGTAGGGGCAGCTCTCGTTGGCAAAACGCTCGCCGTTGCGGTTCACCTTCAGGAAGGGCTGGGTACCGGGGTTGTACTGGCGGATCTTGCCGGGGAAGGCCTTGCCGCCAAAGGCAGAGTCGCTGTCCACATAACCACCATCCACACCGGGGGCAACAATGCCGCGGTCAAACAGCATGGGAGCGGCTTCCTTGTCCAGATTAGCGCCTGCCCACACTGCTGCACGGATGCCGTAGCCCTTGTCGGCGGGGGAATAGGAGCAGGCGGTGGTCACGCTGGCGCCCAGCGGGTCCAGCTGCTCCATCATGTAGGGGTTGCCGGGGAAGCCGCCGCAGGCCAGCAGCACGCCCTTGTTGGCGTTGTAACGGATGAAGTGGTCATCCTCGGTGCTCTGGGCGATGATACCGGTAATGCGGCCATCGCTGTTCTTTTCCAGCTTGGCCAGACTGGTCTTGAAGTCCACATCGTAGCCCAGCTCCTGGATGTACTGCAGCAGCAGCTCATTGCGAGCCAGACCGGACTCGCGCTCGCTGGCCATGTAGTTGTGCTCCTGCACAGGGTAGAGGTAGTCGGTGTTGTGCTCGGCATTCTCTGCGGGCCATGCAGCCTCGCTGCCGGAGGTGAAATCGCACACCCAGCCGTACTTATCCTCCAGAATGCTGCGCATGAAGTCGTGCATAGCGGCAGACTCGTTGATCCAGGTCTTGACAACGCGCTGGTCGCACTTGCCGGAGGCATAGCGGGAAATCTCGCTCAGCAGCTTTGCCTTATCGGTGGCGGGTTCGCCAGCCTCCTTAGCGGCAGCAGAATCAACAGCGCCGTACCAGTGACGGGTGTCCTGCACGTTGGCGTTCTGCTCGATAACACGGAAGTTCAGGCCGTTGGCAGCAGCATAGGCGGCAGCGAACATACCGCCGTTGCCAGCGCCCACGATCAGGATGTCGGTGTCCACGGTCTCGGTGATGGCGGCCTCGTCGATGTCAGGCTCTTTGCCCAGCCAGTCGTTCTCATCGCCGGTGGGCAGCTGCACGCTGGAGACCACGGCCTCGCCCTTAGCCTGTGCGTAGCAGCTCTTGGCAGCCTTCATCACGGCGTCGGAGGTGATGGTAGAACCGGAAACACCGTCGATCTCGGCAGAACCAGCAGCCAGCAGCTGCTCGCGCAGCTCATCGGCAGCGGCAGCGCCGAAGGAAGCGGTCTCGCCGGAGGTGTCCACTACTACGTCGGTCACAGCGCTGTCGGAGAAGGTCATAGTGACCTTGACGGTAGAGGAAATGCCCTCGGCAGTGCCCTCGTAGGTGCCGGGGATGTACTGGCCGGCAGCACCGGAAGTGGAAGCGGAAGCAGAACCGGAGGCGGCATTGCAGGCAGCCAGAGCACCGGCGGTCACACCGCTCATGGCGGCGGCAGCGGCGATCTTGATAAAGCCCTTACGGGAGATCTTGTTCATAGGTACGCTCTCTTTCTTTTTGCTCTTCTTTGTGTTCCTTCTTATCGTGCAGCAAAGTAAAAGACACTTTGCTGAATCTTTAACAATTGTAGCGTAGAAGGGCACTATTTACAATTCAAGTTTTGAATATTATAATTAAGGAAAACCTAATGTATTGCAGGGGGAAGGAAAGCATGAACGAGAGCGCACTGGAAGGCTTTGTAAAAATCGTGGAACTGAACAGCTTTTCTGCGGCGGCAGAGGCACTGTATCTTTCCCAGTCGGCACTTTCGCAGCAGATCCGCACGCTGGAAGGGCAATTGCAGTTTGAGTTGTTCCAGCATGTACCGCGCCGTGTGGTGTTGACCCCGGCGGGACAGGATTTTTACCCCAAGGCAAAGCAGCTGATAGCCCTGTATCAGCAGGCAGTGTGCCATGCCCGAGCGGTGCAGCAGCAGGAAAAACCGCCGGAAAGACATCTGATCATCGCAGGGTGTCATGAGGCAATGCGGATGTTCGTATACGACCTGTTTTCCCTGACAAGTGACTTGTGCCTGCAGTATACCCCCATTCTGGGGTGGTGTGCCAACCGCAGCGAGGTCTGGCGCAGCCTGAAAAAAGGGGAGATGGATCTTTCCTTCCAGCTGGAAAGTGCAGAGTTCTACGCGCAGGGGCTTACCTTTGTGCCGCTGTTCTATATGCCAGAACTTTGCATCCCCATCCACCCGCCCGCTGATATGCCGGTGGGCAGACTGACCTTGGAACAGGCATTGCAATACCGCTGGCTGCCCATCAAGGAGATGTACCAGACTGTCTACGAAACAAGACTGCTGCAGGAGGGAATGGACCGAGGGGTGGAGTTTACGCCGGTGGGCGGTATCCGCAGTGCAGCCTACGGCGACCCGGCACTCAAGATGATCCCGCCTTTCTACTACCGCAGACCGGACCTCAGTTTTGCGCGGGTACTGGACTGGGGCAGGGGACACCGTTTCGGCATCGTGCTGGGGCAAAAGCGCGAGGATCCGGTAGTAATGGCCTATGTCCGCGCCTTGCAGCAACAGCTGCCGTCCCTCTCGGAAAAGCTGTTCGGCCTAAAGCTGGAACCGGTGGAGGAATCATAAAGAAAAGACAAAAACCCTCTCAAGCACTTTCGTGCCAGCTCTCTCGAAGGGAGAGCTGGCATCGCGCAGCGATGACTGAGAGGGTAAAACAAAGAGCACCTATTGCCCTAAAAAGGCGACAGGTGCTCTTTTGCAATTATATTGTGATGCCAGGTGCTTTAATCCACCACATCCTCGAACTGGCTGTTGTACAGGTCAGCGTAGAAGCCGCCGGCCTCGATCAGCTGGTCGTGGGTGCCCTGCTCCACAATGTCGCCGTCCCGCATGACAAGGATGAGGTCGGCATCCCGGATGGTGGAAAGGCGGTGGGCGATGACAAAGCTGGTACGACCCTCCATCAGGCGGTCCATAGCGGTCTGGATGCGCTGCTCGGTGCGGGTATCCACGCTGCTGGTGGCCTCATCCAGAATCAGGATGCGGTTGTCCGCCAGAATGGTGCGGGCGATGGTGAGCAGCTGCTTTTGTCCCTGACTGACGTTGGAGGCGTCCTCGTTCAGCTCCATCTGGTAGCCGCCGGGCAGGGTGCGGATAAAGTGGTCGGCGTTGGCAGCCTTTGCGGCAGCAATCACCTCTTCATCGGTGGCGTCCAGCCGGCCGTAGCGGATGTTCTCCATGATGGTGCCCTTGAACAGCCATGTGTCCTGCAGCACCATGCCAAAGCCCTCGCGCAGGGCGCTACGGTCAAAGTCCCGCACATTGTGGCCGTTCAGGGTGATGGAACCGGCGTCCACATCGTAAAAGCGCATCAGCAGCTTGACCATGGTGGTCTTGCCCGCACCGGTGGGACCTACGATGGCTACCTTCTGGCCGGGCTGCACTGTGCAGCTGAAGTTGTGGATGACGGTCTTGTCCGGGGTGTAGCCGAAGCGCACATGGTCAAAGGTGACCTGTCCGTCAATGTCGGCGGGGTCGGCACGGCGGGCAGGGTCGGCCAACTGCGCCTCCTCCGGCTCATTCAAAAACTCGAACACGCGCTCGGCAGCAGCAGCCATGCTTTGCAGCATATTGGACACCTGCGAAAGCTGCTGGATGGGCTGGGTAAAGTTTTTGACATACTGGATAAAGGCCTGAATATCACCAATGGTGATAACGCCGTTTGCAGCAAAAATGCTGCCCACGATGGCCACCGCCACATAGCCCAGGTTGCCCACAAAGTTCATGATGGGCATCATAAGGCCCGAGAGAAACTGGCTCTTCCATGCGGATTCGTACAGCTTATCGTTGGCGGCGTTGAAGTCTGCCAGCACCACGGCCTCCCGGTTGAAGGCCTTGACCACGTTGTGACCGGCGTAGACCTCCTCGACCTGACCGTTGACCACGCCCAGCGTGGCCTGCTGTGCCTTGAAGTACTTCTGGCTGAACTTGACCACCACCAGCACCAGCGCCAGCGATACCGGTAAGATCAGCAGGGCAATCAGAGTCATGCGGGGACTGATGGAAAGCATCATCACCAGCACACCGATCATGGTGGTCACGCTGGTGATCAGCTGGGTGATGCTCTGGTTCAGGCTCTGGCCCAGCGTGTCCACATCGTTGGTGATGCGGGAGAGCACCTCGCCCACGGTGCGCTTTTCAAAGTACGCCAGCGGCAGACGGTTGATCTTTTCACTGATCTGGCGGCGGAAATCGTAGCAGACCTTCTGAGAAAGGCCGGTCATCAGCCAGCCCTGAATAAAGCTGAAGGCGCTGCTCAGCAGGTACATTCCCAGCAAAAACAGCAGGATGCGGCCGATATACACAAAATCGATGCTGCCGGTGCCACGCAGCCGGGCAATCCAGCCGGTGGCAAGGGCGGTGGTGGCCTTTGCCAGCACCTTGGGGCCTGCAATGTTGAAGATGGTAGAAAGAATTGCAAACAACATGGCTGCCGCAAGGGGCAGCTTGTAGTGGCTCATAGTGCGGATGAGCTGCCGCAGCGTGCCTTTAAAGTCCTTGGCGCGCTCGGTGGTGGGACGTCCGGGTCTGGGCATATCACTCACCCTCCTTTTCTGTATTCAGGGTATCCAGCGCCAGCTCCTTCTGGCTCAGCTGGCTGCGGGCGATCTCCTGATATTCCGGGCAGCTGACCATCAGCTGGGCGTGGGTGCCCTTGCCCACCAGCCTGCCTTCGTCCAGTACAAGGATCTGGTTTGCGTGCAGCACGGTGGAAATGCGCTGTGCCACAATGATCACGGTGGCGTTGTCGGTCTGTGCTTTCAAAGCGCGGCGCAGCGTTACATCGGTCTTGTAGTCCAGCGCCGAGAAGCTGTCGTCAAACAGATAGACCTTGGGATTTTTGGCAATTGCCCGGGCAATGGAAAGCCGCTGCTTCTGGCCGCCGGATACGTTGGAGCCGCCCTGTGCTATGGGGCTTTGGTAGCCCTCGGGCTTTGCCTCGATAAAATCAGTGGCCTGTGCAATGGCGGCGGCCTTGTGCACCTGTGCGTCGGTGATATCCTCGCCGCCGAATTTCAGGTTGCTGTCAATGGTGCCGCTGAACAGCACACCCTTCTGGGGCACATAGCCCAGCAGGTCGTGCAGCTGTGCCTGCGGCATCTCGCGCACGTCAATGCCGTCCACGGTCACCTTGCCGCCGGTCACATCGTAAAAGCGGGGAATCAGGTTGAGCAGGGTGGATTTGCCGCAGCCGGTGGAGCCGATGATGGCGGTGGTCTCGCCGGGCTTTGCGGTAAAGCTGATGTGCTCCAGCGCATCGCTGTCTGCACCGGGGTAACGGAAGCTTACGTCCTCGAACTGCACAACGCCCTGCCAGTCGGTGTGCGCCTGTGCAGCCTTTGCGGTGGATTTGTCCGGGTCGCGGATGGTAGCCTTGGTGCGGATGACCTCGTCAATACGATCCGCGGCCACACCGGCGCGGGGCAGCATGACGGCCACCATGGCCAGCATCAAAAAGGACATGACGATCTGCATGGTGTAGGTGATAAAGGCGATCATTTCGCCCACCTGCATAGTGCCGGCATCCATGGCCTTGCCGCCGAACCAGACGATGAGCAGGCTGGTGCCGTTCATGATCAGGGTCATAAAGGGCATCATAGCCACCATGGCGCGGTTGGTGAACAGCTGGGTGCCCATCAGCTCCCGGTTGGCCTTGTCAAAGCGCTGCTCCTCAAACTTTTCGCGGCTGAAGGCGCGCACCGGCATGATGCCGGTCAAGATCTCGCGGCTGACCAGATTCAGTCGGTCCACCAGCTGCTGCATCACCTTGAATTTGGGCATGGCAACGCTCATCAGGAAGAGCAGCAGCAACAAAAGCAGAGCCACATCCAGCACCACGATCCAGGAAAGGCCGCTGCTGCTGCCTACAACGTGCAGCACGCCGCCAATGCCCAGAATGGGCGCGTAGGCCACCATGCGCAGCAGGATGACGCAGACGAACTGCACCTGCTGGATATCGTTGGTGGTGCGGGTGATGAGGGAGGCGGTGGAGAAATTCTCGATCTCCGCATTGGAGAAGCCGATAACGCTGGAGAAGGTCTCCCGGCGCAGGTCGCGGCCGATGGCGGCAGATACCCGGGAGGCAAGGAAGCCCACGGCCACAGCCACGGCTACCATCAGCAGGGTGAGCGCCAGCATCTGGCCGCCCACCCGGAAGAGGTAACCCATCTGCACATCCTGCGCAACGCCCTGCGCCTCGTATTCCAGCTGCACCAGCAGCAGGGATTGGCTTTTCAGGTTTTCCAGCAGGGTGCTGTCCAGCTTGCTCATGGCACCGTCCAGCTGCTTTTGCAGCATGCTGCGGTCAAAGCCGGGCATCTGGCTCATGGCGGCAAACTGGCTGCAAACGGTGTCCAGATCCGCTGCCGTAGGGGTGGTGGTCTCAGTGTCCGCGTCCGCAGCGGCAGAGGGCGTCTCGGCAAGGCCGGTCATGCCCATGCTGTTCTGCCCGGCGGGGGTGTTGGCGGCCTGTGCGGCAGCCATATACAGCACGATGTCCGGGGTGGTCACGGCATCTTCCAGTGCGGTGCGCTCGGCCTCGGTCAGGTCGGAGCGCAGCTGCAACACGCCATCGTCCTGCAAATAGTACTGGTAGGCGTTTTGCAGCTTCTGCGCATCCTCCTCGCTCATCAGCAGGCTCAGCGCGTCCAGCGTACTCTGGCGCACCGTCTCGGGCAGGGGACTTTCAATGCCGCCCTGCTGGATGCCGGTGTCCACGATCTTGCTGGTGTAGTCCGGCAGTGCAAGGTCGCAGTACGCCTGCACGAACAGCAGCGCGAACACCACAAGGCAGACCGCCCAGTGCCGGGCCAGCTGCTTAAAGATCTTTGTCATGGTTCGTTTCTCCCTTCGGGTCAATGTTGCGCGCGGCATTTTCCGCAAGAATGGCATCCATCAGCGCGCCGCGCAGCGCGTCCATCTGGGCTGCCTGCTCCGGCTCTAACCGTGCCAGCACACTGGCAAAGTAGTCGCGCAGAGCCTGCTCACACTGGTGGCACAGATCGTACCCCTTGGGGGTGATGCGCACCAGCGTTTTGCGGCGGTCGGCGGGGTCTGGTTCCCGCACCACAGTGCCGTCCTGCTCCATGAGCCGCAGCCCGCGCGAGACCGCCGGCAGCGGCTGTCGGATCTCCCGGGCAAGGTCAGAGACATAAATGGCGCCGTCCTTTCCGTGACAGTTGATGGCGTGCAGCAGGCCTTCCAGCATATTGAAGTGGCATTTGGGGCAATCGGCCAGCGCCGCCCGCATCCCGGCCTTGAATGCCTTGCTCAGCTGCCCGATATAATGGCACATCCCCTGAAAGCTGGGGGTGCTTGGCTCGGACACGACAGTCCCTCCTCGTTTGCATTTTTCAAATACTTAACAGTTGTTAAGTATTAACGCCTGATAAGCATATTCCTTTTGCTGCCGGATTGCAAGGGAATGGGGAAATATTAAACAAAAATTCACAAAAAACTTGTAGGCTTTGTCAATGCGCAAACCGACTCTCGCTGCATAAAAATAAAGGACAGGCAGAAACGGAGGGTGCGGATGGAGCAGGGATTCCAAGTGTTGTTACAGGTATTCGGCGGATTGGCGCTGTTTTTATACGGAACGGACAGCCTGTGCAGGGCAGTACAGCAGGGAGCGGGCAGACGGCTGCGCAGTTTGCTGGCGCGGTGCACCGCAAACCCGGCGGCAGGGCTGCTGACCGGTGCTGCGGTAACGGCGGTGCTGCAAAGCAGCTCAGCGGTCACGGTCATGGTGATCGCCTTTCTGGCGGCGGGGCTGTTGCAGCTGCGGCAGGCGGTGCCGGTGGTATTCGGGGCAAATATCGGCACAACGGTCACGGCGCAGCTGCTGGCGTTCCGGGTGGAAAGCTGGCGATATCTGCTGCTGTTTGGCGGGGTGTTGCTTTGTCTGGCCTGTAAAGGCTGGCGGGGCCGCTGCGTGGGCGAGGCAGTGTTCGGCTTTGGGCTGCTGTTCGAAGGCGTCACTGTGATGCGCAGCGCCATGGAGCCGCTGCTGCAAAGCCCGCTGCTCCGGCTGGAGCTTGCCCGGGTGCAGCAAAGTCCCATGCACGGGCTGCTGGCGGGCGTCTGCATGACCTTAACGGTGCAAAGCAGTTCTGCCACGGTGGCACTGCTGCAAAGCATGGCGGCACAGCCCGGGGCAGACGGCGTGCACAGCCTGCTGGGGCTGACGGCGGCCATTCCCATTCTGCTGGGGGATAACATCGGCACCACCATCACGGCGGTGCTTGCCGCCATCGGGCAGGGAAGAGACGCCAAGCGGGTGGCGGCAGCCCACGCCATTTTTAATCTGAGCGGAGCGGCGGTGTGTTGCGCACTGCTGCAGCCCTTTGCGGCGCTGGTGCGGCTGTGCTCGCCCGCAGGGGTGGAGTGCGCCGTGATCGCCCGGCAAATCGCCAACGCACACACCTTATTCAACGTACTGTGCGCGCTGGTGTGGCTGCCCCTGACCGGGCAGATGGTGCGGCTGGTCTGCGCGCTGCTGCCCGATAAAAAACGACCGCAAGAACGGTTGTAAACCGGAGCGGGGAATGGTATACTGAAGCAGACGATACTATTATATATAAAGGATGGAATGCAATGAAACGGAAAATCGGCAGGCTGTGCATGGTGCTTGGCGCGGTGCTGATCTTATGCGCCGCCGGGTTGCTGGGCTACAACCGGTGGGATGCCGCCCGGGCAGAAAAGGCTTCGCAGGAAGTATTGGGCGAGCTGGAGCAGACCATGCAAAAGACCATTACGGAGCACCAGCAGGAAAACGAGACCGCAGCCCCGCAGCCGGTGCTGGACCCGACACAGGAGATGACCACCGTGGAGGTGGAGGGGCGGGACTACATCGGGGTGCTTTCCATCCCGGCGGTAGAACGGGAGCTGCCGGTGATGGCGCAGTGGAGCTACGCCGGGCTGAAGATCGCCCCCGGGCGGTACAGCGGCACCACCTATGGCGATGATCTTGTGATCTGTGGCCACAACTACGCAATGCACTTCAGCCCCATCAAGTGGCTGGCCATCGGCAGCTCGGTCTATTTTACGGATGCGGACGGTCTGCGCTGGAGTTACGAGGTGGAGAGCGTGGAGACTTTGCGCCCCACCCAGATCGAGGAGATGACCACCGCTACCGAGACGGATAACTGGGATCTGACCTTGTTCACCTGCACCTCCGGCGGCGGTTCCCGCTACGCGGTGCGCTGTGTGCGGAAAGGCTACCCCGTCCGTGTAACGGACGCGGCAGAATAATGCTGGCGCAGAGGGACGATTTGGAATGCCCGCCGCGTGTGCTTTGGGCATGATCAGAGGAAAATATATTTTTAATTTCGGGATAGCGGAGCGTCTGCGGACGCTCCGCTATCCCATTTTCACAGGAGGGGGTCGTGACGGAAAACGGCAGCTCCAGCACCTGTTTCCTGCGGAAATGCGGCGCTGTGTGGGACTGCCAAAGACCTGATCTCCGAGGAAAATGGCCGTGTACGGCGTGAGCAGACTGGGGGAGCATACGCTGTTTTTTACGCAAAAGTCCGCAAAAACCTTTGAAAGTCCTTTTTATGGTATCCGAATTGTGCGATACTGTGTTCACCGGGAAAGCCCCGGAACAAAACAGAAACACAGGAGGGAAACACCATGAAGGATTTTGAGCTGCGTTATGTGGGCAATCATGTGGAGGTATACACCGGCAGTGGTGTGTTCCTGTTTTCGGCCGACACAGTGCGGGAGGCCATGGAAGAGCTGGCCGGGTAAGCGGCGGCATACTTCATCTGGGAAAGCTGAATGTAAAATGTATGTAAAATAACGGAAAGCTTTTTGTTTGCCGCCCGGAAATATGTTGCGAAATGTGTGAAAAAAGTAACTTTCCTGTAAAATAAACCTTGTTGAGACGCCCCCTTTGATGGTATAATAAAAATAAGCGGCTTCCGGAACAGGGCAGGCGTTGCGCGTGCAAGGTTCCGGCGGCTGTGTGCTGTAAAGGATTAAAAGGGAAGTTTCATATTAGGAGTATCGTTATGGATATCACACACATTACCTCTCTGCTGGGCGGCGTTGCGCTGTTCCTGTACGGCATGTCCATCATGGGTGCCGGACTGGAAAAGCTGGCAGGCGGCAAGATGCAGGGCGTATTGCAAAAGCTTACCTCCTCTACCATCAAAGGCGTGATCTTCGGCACACTGATCACCGGCGTCATTCAATCGTCGGCTGGTACGGTGGTTATTTGTGTCGGTCTGGTCAACTCCGGTATCATGACACTGACGCAGTCGGTAGGCGTGATCATGGGTGCAAATATTGGTACTACGGTAACAGGTCAGCTGATCCGCATGGCGGATATCTCAGGCGACAGCCTGTGGCTGACCTTGATCCAGCCCAAGACCTTTGCCCCCGTGGTGGCGTTTATTGGCTGCATTTTTTATGTATTCCTGCGCAATGCCAAAAAGAAGAACATCGGCCAGATCATGCTGGGCTTCGGCATTCTGTTTACCGGCATGAGCCTGATGGATACCGGCGTTGCTCCCCTGCGGGAGAGCGCCGTCTTTCAGAATCTGTTCGTCACCATGACCAACCCCATTCTGGGCGTTCTGGTGGGCGTGGTGGTCACCGTGATCATCCAGTCCTCCTCCGCTTCGGTTGGTATTCTGCAGGCACTGTCCAGCACAGGGCTTGTCACCTTCAGCTCTGCCATTCCCATCATTCTGGGTGCGCATATCGGTACGGCGTTCACCCCGCTGCTCACAATCGGCGGCTCCTCCAAGGATGGTAAGCGGGCAGCACTCATCCACCTGTATTTTAACGTCATCGGCAGCGTGATCCTGCTGGCACTGATCTATGCGGTGCAGTTCACCATCGGCATCCCCATGTGGGGCGATGTGATGAACAAGAGCTCCATTGCAAACATCCATACTTTGTCCAGCGTGTGCGCCATGCTGCTGTTCCTGCCTTGCAGCGGGGTGCTGAGCCGCTTGGCGATGCTCACGGTGCCCAGTAGCGTAGAGGAAGCACAGGAGCTGAGCATGCCGGTGCTGGACGAGCGTCTGTACAAGAGCCCGGCAGTGGCTTTGCAGCAAGCTAAGAACGCGGTGATCAAGATGTCTCGCCGTGCCGCCCGCAACGTGGGTCTGGCCGCGCCGCTGCTTTTGAAGATGGACGAGGAGACCGTGAGCGCCATTAAGGTGCGCGAGAACCTGATCGACCGCATGGAGGTGGAGATCACCAACTACCTGATCAAACTGACCGATCAGGAGCTGGGCGACGACGAGAGCCACGCTGTGACCGAACTGCTGAACTTTGTTACCGAGTTCGAGCGTATCGGCGACTATGCCGTGAACATCATGGAAAAGGCCGAGGAGCTGTACGACAAGGAAGCCAGCTTCAGCGAGAGCGCCAAAAAGGAACTGCAATTGCTGGATGCCGCATTGGAGCGCATTCTGGTTCTGACGGACGAGGCCTTTGAAAACGATGATGTTCAGAAGGCAGCACAGGTGGAGCCGCTGGAAGAGATCATTGACGTGATGGTGGAGCGCCTGCGCGACCAGCACATCCGCCGTCTGAAGGACGGGATCTGCTCCATCGACACCGGTGTGGTGTTCCTTGATGTGCTGAACAACGCTGAGCGTATCTCCGACCACTGCTCCAACATCGCAGTGCGCATGGTGGGCATGGAAGCAGGCGAGGACTACGACTCCCATACCCTGAAAAGCATTATGCACCACAGCCCCAGCAAGGACTATATGCTGGAGTACGAGCAGTGCCGCAAGGAATACCTTGTGCCGCTGGAAGAAATGGAAGCCTGAATCATATAAATGCAATGAGCCGCTGTACATCGTGCAGCGGCTCATTGCATTTACTCCCCCAGATCTTCCAGCAGCAGGTCCAGCTCCCGGGGGCTGTTGACCACGATTCCGCGCTTGATGCGTAAGGCGTCGTTTTCGGGCAGAAGATTGGTGTAGATGCCGGTCACGCGGATCAGGGTGCCCGGGGTGCCGTCGGCGCGGCAGGTGTACACCGCCACCCGCCCGCCGCTGTCTTGCAGGCAGTAGCGGGCGGTGTCCGTCTGGGGCACTGCCTGCGCGGCAAGGCTCAGGGGAGAGGCGGGGTCGGTCTCAGACCCGGCGGGGCTTTGGGACAGAGGCAGCCTTGGCAGCGCCATCCAGAACAGACTGAATACAATGGTGAATACGCAAAGCCCGTAGAACAGGCAGACAGACAGCTTGCGCATAAAAAACACTCCCTTCCCCGGTAAGTATGCCCCGTTTTGGCGGATGGCAGACAATTTTCACACGCAGATACTGTACTTTCCACAAGAGAGTGTGTTATACTATTTATATCTGCTCAGCGCGCAAAGATTGGTTCTTGCCCGGCTGGGGCTTGCGTGCTATAATATGGTATTGCAGTTTGAAATTTCGTGTCACAAACGTTGTGAATAAAGCCCGGTGCAGCTATGCCCGGCAACAGTCTTGAAATGTCAGGAGGCGATCCCTATCTCCAACAATGAGATGAGAAAGATCCACCGGGGCGGCGAGGAGCAGCCTGCCCGCCCGGTGGGACGTAAGGTCAATGTTTCCCAGAGCCGCCGCGAGGCACGCCCCGCAGCGGAAAACCGTACCCGCGCGCCCAAGGCACCCAAAAGCCCCAAGCCGCCAAAGGAAAAGAGCAAGCATCCCATTCTGCGGTTCATCGGCCGCACCGTCGCTACGGTGCTCTGCCTTGGCATCATGCTGGGCAGCGTGGTGGCCGTGGGCATGGTGTTCTATGTGGTGCAGGCTACTGCCAACGACGGTGACCTGCTGGACTTGGACAACATTCAGCTGAGCCAGTCCAGTATGGTGGTAGCTACCGACCCGGATACCGGCGCACAGGTGGAGTATGCCACCCTGCGCTCCTCCAACAGCCACCGCGTTTGGGCAGACCTTGAACAGATCCCTTCCAACTTGCAGTATGCCTTCATCTGCACCGAGGATAAGGACTTCTACTCAGAGCCTGGCGTCAACTTCAAGCGCACCATCGGCGCAATGATCAATGAGTATCTGCTGCCCATTTACAGCTCCAAGCAGGGCGCATCCACACTGGAACAGCAACTCATCAAGAACCTGACCGATGACAACAGCGCCAGCGGTATCAATGGCGCATTGCGCAAGGTGCGCGAAATCTACCGCGCCCTCTGCCTGAGCCGCAGCTACTCCAAGGAGACCATTCTGGAGGCGTACCTGAACACCATCAGCTTTACCGGCACCATTCAGGGCGTGCAGACGGCGGCCAACGAGTACTTTAACAAGGACGTCAGCCAGCTGAGCCTGTGGGAGTGCGCTACCATTGCCTCTATTACTAAAAATCCCACCAACTATAACCCCTATACGAACCCCGAAAATCTGATCCACCGCCGCAACTTCATTATGTACAATATGTGGCAGCAGGGTGTGATCAGCGAGGAGGACTACCGCAACGGCGCTGCACAGCCCCTTGTGCTGGCCGAAGAGGACAGCGGCAAAAAGCCCAGCACCGTCACTTCCTACTTCACCGATGCACTGTTCAATGAGGTCGTGCAGGACATCATGACCAAGGAGGGCATCAGCGAGTCCGAGGCGCAGAAGCTGCTCTACACCGGCGGCTTTACCATCGAAGCCACTGTCAACACCAAGCTGCAGTCCCAGATGGAAAACCTGATGCTGAACACCGGCGATGCCTACTTCCCGGCGGGCTGGCATGAGGAAGAGGTCACCTCCATTTCGGACGATGATGTGCAGGTGTTCAACGAGGACGGCACCCCTAAGACCCGCACCGGCGAGGATGGTACCGTCTACTATTACCGCAACGTGCGCACACAGGCTGCTATGGTCACGCTGGACTATGACGGCAACGTGCTGGCCATTGCGGGCGGCCTGGGCGAAAAGACCAAGAGCCTTTCCCTGAACCGCGCCTATAATGTGGAGCGGCAGACCGGTTCTACCATCAAGCCCATCGGTGCCTATGCGCTGGGCATTGAGTACGGTCTGGTCAACTGGTCCACCATGCTCAACAACTCCCCCCTGTACCAGAAGCAGGATATGATCATCCGGGACGAGGACTACTGCCGCAAGAATGGCCTGATGGGACTCTCCGACAAGCAGCTCCGCGCTTACCCCAACGCATGGCGCAGCTGGCCGCGCAACTACGGCGGCAACTATGGCGACGGCAGCGATCTCCCGCTGTGGAATGGCCTTGCCCGCTCGCTGAATACCATCGCAGTCCGCGTGGGCGACCTTGTGGGCGCAAGCAATATCTTCAACTTCGTCTACAACACCCTGCAACTGAATACGCTGGACCCCACCAACGACGTGGGTCTGGCGCAGATGGTTATGGGCAGCCAGACCAAGGGCGTTACGCCCATGGCGCTGGCCGCAGCCTTCCAGATCTTCTATGACGGCGAGTACACCACCCCGCACCTGTACACCCGTGTGCTGGACCGGGACGGCAACATCTATCTGGAAAACAACGCCACCAGCTATCAGGCACTGACCCCCGATACCGCTTATGTCATGAACCGGCTGCTGAAGAACGTTCTGTTCTCCAGCGTAGGTACTGCCAGCGGCCGCTACCCCAACTCCAACGGCATGGAGGCCTTTGGTAAGACCGGTACTGCCAGCGACGAAAAGGATCTGTGGTTCGTGGGCGGCACACCCTACTATGTCACCGCTGTGTGGTGGGGATATGATGCACCTTACGATATGACCAAGACTCTGTCCAAGCAGCAGGCCAAGACCCGCACCTGTGTTATGGCGTGGAAGGCACTGATGGAGCAGGCACAGGCAGACCTGCCCTATAAGGCATTCCCCGCCTCCGCAGGCGTGGTGGAGCAGCGCTACTGCACCCAGAGCGGCCTTCTGGCCGGTGCGCACTGCCCGAACACTGCTGTGGGCTTCTACCGTGCCGATGACCTGCCCGATACCTGCACCTATTCCCACGGTGCGGTGCAGGCGGCTGCCCCTACCGAGAACACAGACGATGCTGTGCCCACCCAGCCGGTCATCCCCACCGATACCAGCGCACTGGACACGGAATAAGGACAAAAATCGTACTTTTTCACCCCTTTGCTGAAAAATCCGGCAAGGACAGGGCGCACTTCACAAGACAAAACTGGACAAAGTGACAAAATAGCATCCGGGCTCTTGCATTGCAGGGGCTCGGATGCTATTATATTTTCTACAAGAACACTTGTGTTTGAGAGGTGAACAAGTTGGAACGCCGTTTTTATCTGGTGGATGCGCAGGTGCTGCCGGAGGTTTTTCTCAAGGTGGTACGCGCCAAGGAGCTGCTGGCCAGCGGCGAAGCCCGCAGCATTTCGGCTGCGACCCGCGCCGTAGAGCTTTCGCGCAGTGCATTTTATAAGTATAAGGATTGTATCTTTGATTCAGAGAACGGCCGTGAGGTCATCACGGTCATGGCCACCCTGCGGGACGAGACCGGTGCGCTGCAAAGCCTTCTGGCCGGTATCAGCGCCGCAGGTGCCAGCATCGTGACCATCAACCAGTCCACCCCGGAGAATGGGGCTGCGCTGGTGGCGGTCACCATCCGCACCGATACCATGCAGATGTCCCCGGAGGAATTGACCGAAAAGCTTTCGCGCCAGCGCATGGTGGTGAGTGTGCGCTGCGGGTATAACCTGTAACAAAACAGGAAACGAGGGAAAGAGAGTATGGCTAAAATTGCAATTCTGGGCTTTGGCACGGTGGGCAGCGGCGTATACGAGGTGCTGTGCCACAATGCTGCAAGCGTCTCCCGCCGGGCTGGCGAACCGGTGGAGGTAAAATACATTCTGGACCCGAAGGATTTTACCGGCAACCCAGTGGAGCCTTTGGTGGTCAAGAATATCGACGTGATCCTGCAGGACCCGGAGATCCGGGTGGTGGTGGAGACCATCGGCGGCACCCGCTTTGCTTACCCCTACGTCAAGGCGTGTCTGGAGAGCGGCCGCAGCGTGTGCACCTCTAACAAGGAGATGGTGGCCACCTACGGTGCAGAGCTGCTGGCACTGGCCAAGGAGCACGGCTGCGCCTTCCTGTTCGAGGCCTCTGTGGGCGGCGGTACGCCCATCATCACCCCCATGCACCAGTGCCTGGCGGCCAACGTCATCACCGAGGTGGAGGGCATCGTGAACGGTACCACCAACTTCATGCTCACCAAGATGGTGCGGGAGGGCCTTGGCTTTGAGGATGCGCTGCAAATTGCGCAGGAGCTGGGTTACGCGGAGACCAAGGACCCCAGCGATGACGTGGACGGCCGCGACGCCTGCCGCAAGATCGCCATCCTGTCCTCCATGGTGTGCGGCCACCAGATCTACCCCCAGAACATCCCCACCAGGGGCATCCGCGCCATTACCGCCGCCGATGTGGCCAGCGCCGAAAAGCTGGGCTGCGTTATCAAGCTGATCGCATGGATGAAGCTTGGCAAGGACGGCAGCGTGGCCGCCGGTGTAGAGCCGTGTCTGGTGCCCAAGGCAAACCAGCTGGCCAGCGTGGACGATGTGTTCAACGCGGTGCTGGTCAAGGGCGATATGCTGGGCGATGTGGTGTTCTACGGCAAGGGCGCAGGCAAGCTGCCTACCGCCAGCGCTGTGGTGGCAGACGTGGTGGATGCGCTGAAAAACGGCGCACAGGTGCACGACAGCCTGTTCTGGCAGCCTGCGGACCCGGTGGACGGCATGCTCACCGACCCGGCTCCTGCTGCATATTATGTGCGTGTGGCGGGCATTGCCCCCGCTGTGGTGGAGGCCATCTACGGCTACGGCAAGGTGGTGGATGAGCGGTACGAGGGCTGCGCCTACTTTGTGAAGCGCGCCGATGAGCGTGCGCTGGCAGAGGCCGCGCGCAAGGTGGAGGCCGTGGGTGGCAGCGTGAAGCTGGTGCTCAAGCGTCTGCCCGAGGAAGTGTAACGGAAAGGAACTGCGGCAATGAAGATCAAGGTTTCGGTCCCTGCCACCAGCGCTAACGTAGGCTCCGGCTTCGATGCGCTGGGTCTGGCAGTTACGTTGTACAACACGGTCACCTTTGAGGACAGCGAGGTGCTGGAGATCTCGGCATCGGACGGCACCCGCATCCCCCGGGGCGAGTCGAATCTCGTGTACCGCTCCGCCAAGGGTCTGTTCGAAAAGGTTGGCAAGCAGATCCCGCCCCTTAAGATCACCCAGACGAATCCCATCCCCATGGCACGGGGTCTGGGCTCTTCTTCGGCCTGCATCATCGCGGGTCTGCTGGGCGCAAACCGGATGCTGGGCGATGTGCTCAATACGCAGGAGCTGCTCACGCTGGCAACTGCCATTGAGGGACACCCCGATAACGTGGCTCCGGCCCTGCTGGGCGGCCTGACCAGCAGCGTGTTCGAGGACGGCAAGGTGTATTCAGTCAAGCGGAATGTGGATGAAAGCCTCTGCTTTGCTGCCATCGTGCCGGACTACAAGCTGCTGACCGAGGCAGCCCGCGCTGCCCTGCCTAAAGAGGTATCCCATAAGGACGCGGTGTATAACCTGTCCCGTGCGGCGCTGGTGCCCGCAGCTTTCTGCGAGGGGCGGCACGACCTGCTGGCCATTGCCACCGAGGATAAGCTGCACCAGCAGTATCGCATGCCCCTGATGCCCGGCTCCCGCGAGGTATTCGATATGGCGCGGCTGTGCGGCGCAAAGGCCGTGTATGTGTCCGGTGCAGGCAGCACGGTCATGGCTGTGGCAGAAAAGGCCGAGGCCGAAAAGTTCTATTCCAAGCTGGAAAAAGGTCTGGAGCTGCTGGAAGGTCTGGACGGATGTGAAGCATTTACACTGTTGCAGCTGGATGCCGATAACACCGGCGCAACCGTGGAATGATAAATGGGTAAGGGAAGTGCAAGAACGCTTCCGCCCGGCAAGCCCCCCGCAAGCGCGGGGCGTTAAAGAGGAGAGTGACAAGATATGGCGTTGATCGTACAGAAATTCGGCGGTTCTTCCGTAAAGGACCGTGACCGTATCTTCAACGTTGCGCGGATCGTGGCCAACACCCACAACGCGGGCAATGACGTAGTGGTGGTAGTCTCCGCACAGGGCGACACCACCGATGACCTGATCGCCAAGGCAGGGGAGATCACCCATAACCCCTCGGCGCGTGAGATGGATATGCTGCTGGCCTCTGGCGAGCAGATCAGCATCGCACTGCTGGCCATGGCGCTGAACGAGCTGGGCTGCCATGCCATCAGCCTGACCGGCTGGCAGGCGGGCTTCCGCACCGACCGTGCCTACACCAAGGCGCGTATCACCCGGCTGGAGACCGAGCGGATCTCCTCCGAGCTGGAGCGCAACCGCGTGGTGGTGGTGGCAGGCTTCCAGGGCTTGAACAAGCTGGATGACATTACCACTCTGGGACGCGGCGGCTCCGACACCAGTGCTGTGGCGATTGCCGCTGCCCTGCACGCTGACCGCTGCCAGATCTACACGGATGTGGAGGGCGTTTATACCGCCGACCCGCGCAAAGTGAGCAACACCCGTAAGCTGGAGGAGATCACTTTTGACGAGATGTTGGAACTGGCATCTCTGGGCGCACAGGTGCTGAACAACCGCAGCGTGGAGCTGGCTAAAAAGTACAATGTGGAGCTGGAGGTGCTCTCCAGCCTGAACCCCATCCCGGGTACGGTGGTTAAGGAGGTTACAAAGGACATGGAAGGTATGCTGATCAAGGGTGTCGCCAAGGACACCGATGTTGCCGTTATCACGATTCTCAACGTTCCCGATGAGCCGGGCATGAGCTTTAGGATCTTCGGTCTGCTGGCACAGAAGAACATCAACGTGGACATCATTCTGCAGTCCACCGGCCGCGACGGCAAGAAGGACATCAGCTTTACCTGTTCCGAAGGCGAAGCAGAGCTGGCCATGCGTGTGCTGAAGGAAAGTGCACACTTCAGCGATGTCAGCGTGGACACCACCTGCGCCAAGGTCTCCATCGTGGGTGCCGGTATGCAGAGCCACAGCGGCGTTGCCTCCAAGATGTTCGAGGCACTGTCCAACAACAATATCAACATCAAAATGATCTCCACCAGCGAGATCAAGATCTCCTGCATCATCGACCGTGCAGACGCCGACAAGGCTGTCGGTGCCATCCACGATATGCTGTTTGACTGATCTGCGTAAAATTTTTAATTGTGGCCTGTCTGCTCCCTGCCGGGGGGCGGGCGGGTCATAATTTTTTTACACACAGCAGCGTTTACACAAATTGCAAAGGGGTGTATAATATAGTTTGAATCTGTGCGGCGCACCGGCGCTGCAACAATGCCGAAAAGGAGCCCCGCCGCATGAGTGAACCCACCCGTACCTCCAGAGCGCCTGCCGAGAAGCGCCTGACCTATCAACAATGGAAGCGCCGCAAAATGCTGCGGCTGGCCCGCAACTGGGTGTTGTTTCTGGCCGGCTGCGCTGCGGTGGTAGCGCTGCTGACCGGCGGCATCCTGTGGCTGCTGCCCAAGGTGCACGGCCTGCTGGCCGGGCCAAAGGTATTTGCAGCCAGTGTGTACGACGGCACAGACTATGTATTTAACGCCGCAGACGCCCGGCTTACACTGGTGAACGCCAACCTGCCCTATGCCGCCGAGCCTGCTCCGCTGCTGGATACCGCCGACGAGGCCACCGGCCAGCAGCTGGAGGCCGAAGCTGCCATGCAGTATCGCAGTATGGCCGCCGCCGCGCAGGCGGACGGCGTCAGCCTGACCCTTGTGGCCGGTTATCAGGACGCCGACACCCGGCAGGCCGCCTACGAGGCCCGGGTGCAGACCTACCGCGATAAGCGCAAGTCCGAAGAGGAAGCTGCCTGTCTGGCGGCTACCATCCAGCCCGCCGCCAACGCCAACGAGCACGGCACCGGCTACGCGGCAGATATCCTCAGCGCGGACAATCCGCAGCAGGACACCCGTTTTGCCGAGACCCGCGCCTACGAGTGGCTTACGGCCTACGCGGCGGAATACGGCTTTATCCTGCGCTACCCGCAGGACCGGCAGGCCGCCACTGGCATCGTGTTCGAGCCGTGGCACTGGCGCTATGTGGGGGTGGAAAACGCCCTTGCCATCCGCGCCAGCGGCCTGAGCTTAGAAGAGTTCATCGCCCTGCAGCGAGCAGACTGAATCAAATGCTCTGTGCTGCGGCACAGAGAGAAGGGAACTATCATTGGAACGTACTCTCATTGCACCGGGTGTGCATCTTTTCTGCGACCCGGCTTCTAAATTCAACCGCTGCCGCATCAGCATCCACTTTGCCTTCCCGGCAGAGCGCAAAACGGCTACTGCCCATGCGCTTTTGCCACTGGTGATGGAGCGCGGCTATGCGGACTGCCCGGATATGACCCGGCTGACCAAAAAGCTGGCAAAGCTCTACGGCGCAGACCTGACCGTGGACGCCCGCCCTATGGGTTGCAACCACGATCTCTGCGTTAGTGTGACCGGCATCAAGGATGCCTTTGCGCTGGAGGGCGAGGCGCTGACCGCCGAGTACACGAAAATCGCGCTGGGTGCGGCCTTCCATCCCTATCTTGTGGACGGCTGCTTTGACCCGCAGGCCGTCAGCATTGAAAAGCAGATGCTGAAAAAGGGCCTTGAGGATGAAATCAACGATAAACGCATCTACTGCCTGCATCAGGCCAACCGGGAATTTTTTGGCGACAGCCCAGCGGGCGTGCGGCAGGAGGGCTATCTGGAAGAGGTGGACAGCCTTACCCCGGCTATGCTGACCGCCGCTTATCAGCAGATGCTGCGTACTGCAAACATCGAACTGTTGGTGCTGGGCTGTGATGCTGCCCAGACCGCCGCTATCCGGGACGCTTTGCTGGCAGAGCTTGCCCGCATCGACCGCGCCCCGCTGCCGCTGGTGGAAAACATGGCCATGCCCGCCATTGCACCGGTGCACAAGACCGAAAACTACGATATGGTGCAGGCAAAGCTGTGTATGCTGTTCACGCTGGGACAGCCCATGCAGCCGCAGCAGCTGGCTGCTGTGCGCCTTGCCATGGCGCTGTACGGCGGCAGCGTGACCAGCCGCCTGTTTCTCAATGTGCGGGAGCGGGATCATCTGTGCTACTACTGCTCCTCCTCTTTCCAAAGCTTTACCGGCAGCATGGCGGTGAACAGCGGTGTGGAGCACGCCGATGCCGCCCGCGCAGAGCAGGCCATTTTGAAGGAACTTGCCGACCTATGCACCGGCCCCATTACCGACGAGGAATTTGAGGACTGCCGCCGGGGGCTGCTCAGCGGCATGAACGGGGTAGAGGACAGCCTTGGCGGTATCGAAAGCTGGTACTACATCGAGGTGCTGCGCGCCGGTGCCAACAGCGCTGCACCCATCCAGAGCCCGGAGCAGGCACGGAATGCTCTACGCACCGTGACCAAAGACGAGGTGCGGGATATCCTGCGCCGCCTGACCCTCTCGGTCAGCTATCTGCTTACAAAGGAGGATGCTGCCCATGCCGCAGAATAACCAGACCCTGCTGGAAAAGACCGTGGCCGACCAGTGGCAGACCCTGCCCTCCGGCCTGACGGTGCTGGTGCGCCCCATGCCGGGCTATTCCAGCACCCATGTGATCTATGCCACAAAGTTCGGCTCCATCGACCGGGATTTCTGCCTGAACGGGCAAACGGTGCATCTGCCGGCGGGTGTGGCGCATTTTCTGGAGCACAAAATGTTCGAGGACGAGGACGGAGATGCCTTTGCCAAGTACGCAAAGACGGGCGCCAACGCCAACGCCTTTACCAGCTTTGACCGCACCTGCTACCTGTTCACCGCCACCCAGCAGTTGGACGAAAGCTTGGACGTGCTGCTGGGTATGGTAGGCCACCCCTATTTTACCGAGCAGACCATCGCCAAGGAGCAGGGCATCATCGGGCAGGAAATCAAAATGTACGATGACAGCCCGGATTGGCGGCTCATCACCGGCCTGTTCGAGTGCCTGTACCACAGCCATCCCATCCGCAGCGACATCGCGGGCACGGTGGAAAGCATTGCCGAAATCACGCCCGCCATGCTGTACGACAGCTGCAAGGCCTTTTATGCCCCGGGCAATATGGTGCTGGCTGCGGCCGGCAACACCACTATGGAACAGATCCTTGCTGCCTGTGCACGGCACGGCCTGATGGAGCCCCGCCCGGCAGAAAAGGTGCAGCGGCTGTGGGCCACGGAGCCTATGACCCTTGCAGCCACGGAAAAAACGCTGACCATGCCGGTCTCCAAGCCCTGCTTCGGCGTAGGCTTTAAGGAAGAGCCGCTGCCTGCGGACGATCTGCGCACCGAGGCGCTGTACGACCTTGTGCTCAGTTGCATCGTGGGCGGGATGTCGCCGCTGTACCGCCGCCTGTATGACGAAGGCCTTGTGAACCCCGGCTTTGGCGGCGAGGTGCTGCGGGTGGACGGCTGCTGCTGCATCCTGTTCACCGGCGAGAGCGATGTACCGGATACTGTGCGCCAGCTGCTGCTGGACGAGATCGCCCGGGTGCGCGCCGCCGGTGTGGACAGGGAAGTGTTTACCCTGTGCAAGAACGAAAAATACGGTCAGCTGATCGAAAATCTGGAAAACGTGGAGGACTCGGCCAGCCAGATGGCAGACTTTGCCCTCAGCGGCCAGACGGTGGCGCAGCAGATCTCCATGCTGGCAGGGCTGACCGCAGAGGATGCGGACGCTGCCCTGCAGCATATCCTGTGCACCGACCGCATGGCCACCATGTACATCCTGCCGGATGGCACGGCGCAGGCGGCAGAAGAGGACGAGGAGGAAGAAGAATGACAAATCTGGTACAGTTCCCGGGTCTGGGACTGAGTTTTCAGCTGAACCGCGTGGCCTTTACCATCGGCGGGGTCAGCATCTACTGGTACGGCGTGTGCATTGCGGTGGGTCTGTGTCTGGCACTGATCTTTGCCTTCCGGCACAGTCTGGAATTTGGCGTAGACCCGGACAGCATGGTGGATGTTATCCTCATCGGCGTGGTGCTGGGCATCATCAGCGCCCGCGCCTATTATGTGGCTATGGCACCTTTTAAATACGAGAGCATCTGGGAGATGATCGCCATCCGCGATGGCGGCCTTGCCATCTACGGCGGCATTATCGGCGGCTTTCTGTTCGGCGGTCTGGCCTGCAAGTGGCGGGGCGTTCCGGTGCTGCCCATGTTCGACCTTACCGCTATGGGCTTTCTCATCGGGCAGGGCTGCGGCCGCTGGGGCAACTTTTTCAATCAGGAGGCCTTTGGCTGCAACACCACCCTGCCGTGGGGGATGTATAGCGAGGCTACCCGTGCTTACCTGATGAGCAGCACGGTCACGGTGCCCAAGGGCGTGGTCATCGACCCCAACCTGCCGGTGCACCCCACCTTTTTGTACGAGAGCATCTGGTGCTTTGTGGGCTTTTTCCTGCTGTTCCGCTACATCAAAAAACGCAAGTTCAATGGCGACATCACCCTGCGGTATCTGATCTGGTACGGCGCAGGCCGTTTCTGGATCGAGGGTCTGCGCACCGACAGTCTGATGCTGGTGCCCTCCATCGGGCTGCGGGTATCCCAGCTGGTGGCAGGCATCGCCGTGGTGGCTGGCATTGCGGCAGAGGTGTATTTTACCCGCAAGTTCAAGGGCAAGCCTTTGCTTGTGCCGCTGGCGCTGAACGCAGAGAACAAGGCGGCTCAAAAGAAGCTGGACGGCCCCATCTCCTTTGCAGGTAAGGACACCCAGCTGCTGGCCTCCAGCCCGCGCAAGCTGTTTTTGGAAAAGACCGAGGCCTACAATACGCAGGTAAAAGCCGCCATAGAACAGGCCGGGCAGAAAAAAGCGTAAAAAATTTGCGCAAAAGGGGAAATTTCCTCTTGCAATCCGGTTTGGTTTTTGCTATAATATTCTAGCCGCATGGTGTGGGCGCCTGAAATGGCCCGCAGTAAGGGTCTGCCTTTACGACCAGCGAGTACAACGAAAAGGAATGAACAAAATGTACGCAATCATTGTTACCGGCGGTAAGCAGTACCGCGTGGAGCAGGGCGA
>OIZF01000435.1_pt1 | contig 28899 bp, 24 predicted proteins | sample 1588471 | NCBI WGS metagenome assembly OIZF01 (sample SAMN03283279) | human gut metagenome | biome: human-associated habitat; material: feces | host: Homo sapiens | place: Peru | collected 2012
TCACAGCTAATAATTCAATTAATGTAAATCCTTTTTTCATGTCCTTCATCCTTCCCTTTATAGCAACAAAAAAGAAGAGGTATTTAAAATGCCCCCCCCCCGTTTGCATATAGCAAACATGGAAAATTTACTATATACAAACTATATTACCATTTTGTTACTACATTAAATATATCAAAAAAGATACTCTTTTTCAAGTATCTTTTTTCTTTTTATTTTATTGTTTTTACTTTTTTATTTTCCTTGTAAACGTTTTTTCTACAAATAATTTTATCGAAAGCAGCAAGTACTCCTGGCAACACAAATAAGATTAATATTACAGAACAGAATGTACCTTGAGAAATTGTTTCACATATTTTTGCTGCTATTGCTTCTGCAAAAGAAGAAACAATAAGTGTAACGATAATTAAAATAGAAGAAGACGACAATATCGTGTGAATAGATTTATTATAAGCATTGATAATAGAATCTTGTACACCCATTGTTATTCTTGATTCTTTATAATAAGAAGTATACACGATTGCATAATCAATTGTTGCACCCATTAAGATTGCTTGAACAATTAGCAAGGAAATAAAGTATACATCTGTACCAGTCATGGAAAGAATAGCCATTGTAACGAATACAGCACATTGAATAATTAATACCAAGATAAGAGATATCAATAAATCTTTAAAAGTGAAAGCTACTACGACAAAAATGAAAATCATTGTAAGAATGGTAATATAATTCATTTCACCATCAAATGTTTGACTGATTTCAAGTGCCATTGGCGAATCACCAATTACATAAACTCCATCGTTCTTTCCAACTGTATCAATTGTTTTTTGAACAAATTCAAATGTATCTTCATCTTCAAAACCATATTTACTATTAATAATAGCTCTAGAATATTGGTCTGTTACTAATAAATTTTTAGCTTCATCGATACTTTCTTTTGCATCTCTAATGGTTTGTTTCATTTCTTCATCTATAAAATCAGAGAACTTTTCATCATTTAATAAGTCATCATTTAAATAATGAATCAACTCTTCTACTGTTAATTTCCATGATTCATCATAATCATTTTGGCTTCCATGATAAATATAAACTAAATCCACTAAATTAGCATCTAATTCATCTGATAACTTACCTAGTAATTGGTACAATTCAAATGAACGATAACTTGTATGATTAGCAGTACCTTTCATTAAACCATTTACCACATTTAATTTTGTTTTAGAAGCGTCATCAAAGGAAGAAGCATAAGTTGGATTTGGTATCACATCTTGTATCATAAAGTCTGTAAAGTCTAATAATGAAATGGTTTCATTTTCTTTTATATATCTAGTATTATATAGTGACATTACTAACTTTAATGTCTCTTCATCACTTCCAAGAATATTAGAAAGTTCATGAGCATTATAACTTGTATGATTTATTGTTGATGTCATGACTGTTTTAACTAAGTTTAAACTATGAATCATATCACTACTTAACTTTGAACTTAATAAAGAATTAGATTGATTATTTAAAATTAAGTTTACAAATTCTATTGGACTTAATGTTGTATGGTATTCATAATAATCATATACACCATAAATACTTTGAATAGTACGATCATCTTCTCCAATTAATTTACTTAATTCTGTATAACTAAATTTATCAGATGTATGATTTACGATGTGATAAGCTTGTAGTAATAAATCTTGATTTTCACCTAACTTAGATGAAATAACAGGATTATCTTTATGATTTACGATAAAGTTAATCATTTCTTTTACACTTAACTGATCTGTGTCTTTTACTGTCTCATAATTTTTTAAACTATATAATAATTTGGTATCATTAGAACTTACATTTTGACCCAACTGATTTAATAAAGTACTTATTTCTTCAGAGGTATAAGTATTATTAGATAATGTAATGAATGTATAAGCTTCTTTTACACTACTTATTTGTTTTGCGTCCAATTTACTTGTAATTGCTTCATCTTGTGCAGAATAGCGATTTAAAATGAAAGCAAATAAATCTTTTACACTTACCTTTAATTGTTTACTAGAAGTAGCCTTAGTGCCATCATAAAATTGATATAGAAGGGAGACTTTGTCAGCATTCATTTGAATCATTTGACTCATAGTATTAAAATCCATTTGATCATTGGAATGATCCATAATAGTTTTTGCGTTGTTTAACTCAGTATCTGTATTATTGATAGAAAGACAAGCTGTAACAAATTCTTTGATTGTCATTTCATCTTTCTGGACAACACCATAAACTGCACTTACTTCTGTTTGATTTTTATTTAAAATACCAGCCATTTGTTCTTTCGTAAACAAAGTATTTACTTTGTTATCATCACTAAATAATTGTAATTGTTGTAATTTTGTTTTAACTGTACTTACTTCTGTTTCATTACTTTCTAAATAAGAAGAATCTAAAGATAAAGCAAAATTAGCAAATTCATTTAATGTCATTTTAGTTGTAGAAGGATTTTTAGCATTGATTAAATACATATAAGTATATAAATGATCAATATCGCTAGATTTCAATTCATAACTACTTAAAAGGTTAGACATTTGACTAGCATCTAAAGCTAAATTCATTTTTTCAGAATTCGTAAATGTTTGTAGAGTTTTTATATTTTTCTCATCAATAGATGAAACGTAAGATTGATATAAATCATTATTTTTTAGTTCTAATACAAAAGAAGCAAATTCATTTAGTGTCATTTTTGAATGAGACGTTTCTGTTAAATAATAATGATAAAAATATAATAAACTAACGGTATTTTGATCAAAAGATGAAATACCCATACTAGATAAAACATTAGAAAGTTCTGTTTGTGTATACCCTTTATTAATAAGTGCATCATCACTTAAATTTTGAAGTAAAGTTATTTTTTGAACGACATCTTCACTAAACATATCTTTGTAATTGCCATTGTCTTTTAATTGCAAAGCTAAAGTGGCAAATTTATGAATTGTCATTTTCGTATCAGAAGTAGATGTTGTTCTATAGAATAAGAATAATTGATCTACCAAATTTTTATCAATTTGAAAGATAGTTGCTATCTCATCCGATGTCATTTGTTCATTAATTTTGTTTTCTTCTATAAAAGGTTTTAAACGGTTTAAAGCACTTAATGTATCTTCACTAATACTAGAGGAATATTCATCATCGTTTGCTACCTCATTTAAAATGAAATTAACAAAATCTTTGATTGTCATTTTAGTATCTAAATGTTTAGAATTATAATAAATGAATAATTTTTCAGCATCTTTTTCACTAATACCAAGAATATTAGCTAAAGATTTACTATCTCTTTTTTGATTGATATTTTCTACTGTTGCAAAATTTTCTAATAAATCTATATTTTGTTTTGTTTCTTCATCTATTGAATTGGATAATGTTTCATTGGTATAAACATCTGATTTAATAAATTGAATGAATTCTTCTAATGACATACTATCTTCATTATTTTTATTATAATAATTGTAATAGATAATTTTTATTAAATAATCATCTAACTCTGTATCTTGTCCTAGATCCTTGAATTTAGCATTTAATTCAGAATAAGCAAGTTTTTCATTTATCGTATTACCATAACATAATACTTGATTGGCTTTTTCATCATCCTCAATTGTTTTACAATAGTCAGAAATAATATCTTCATATTTATTTTCATAAACAATTGCAATTTGGTTCGTAGCAGGGAAATGTTTTCCAACCTCATCTTGTTGAGAACCAGTATATAATATTCCTAGATTTCCCTTTAAAAGATAACTAGTAACAAAGGCAACAATAATGAAAACTAATTGTATCCAACGAGTTTTATAACTATATTTACCAAGAAGATTTAGATGAAATGTTGGAGATTTCTTTTTAGAGTTTATAATCCATTTATCGCATAATAGCAATAATCCTGGCAAGCAGAAAAAGATACTTACTAAACTTAAAAATACACCTTTTGCTAAAACAAATCCTAAATCTTTACCAATGGTAAAACTCATAAATACCAAAGCAAGTAATCCAACTACTGTTGTTACAGAACTACTTGAAATAGCTTTAAAAGATTCATATAGTGCACCCTTCATTGCTTTTACTTTATCTTTTTCATGTTCTCTTTCCTGTCTATAACGATTAGATAACATAATAGAATAATCCATAGACAAAGCAAGTTGCAAAATAGCTGTTATGGAATTTGTAATATTAGAAATACTACTAAACATAATATTGGTACCTTTATTAATAAATACTGCAATACCAATAGAAATTAAATATAACCACGGTTCAATGTAAGATTCACTTAGAATCGTTAAAATAACCATAGCCATAGCAATTGCAACGACAATAATCCATAATTGTAAGACTGGTTTATATTCATCATATATCGTTCCACTCATTGCTGCTACATCATAATGATCTTTAACTGCATGATAAACATTTTCAGCAGTTGTGGAATGATCATAATCATCTACATGAATGACATATAAAGTATATTCCCCATTGTTGTATCGATCAGTGTCATCATAGTCAACACTACTAACCCCTTCTATTTCTTTTAATTCTTCTAAATTGGTTTGTTTCTCTTCTTCACTCAAATCTTTAAACATAACATTTAAAGTACTCGATTTTTGTTCTTCAAATTCTTGATCCATAATATCTTTACCGATTTTTGTTTCGGATGTATTAGGAAGATATTTGGTAATATCGGAATTAACAGAAACATACTGAGAAGTATACAAACAAATTCCTGTTAAAATAATAAATAAAATTAAAATAATATTTCTTTTATCTACAATAAAATCTGTAATTTTTTTCATATATTTCCTCCTTTTTTTGAATATACTACACCAGAAAAATAAACTGAAAATAAACTTTTAAAAAGATAGTGCATATTTATACACTATCTAATAATATTTCAAACTTTGTTCCTTTATGCTCTTTACTATCCACATGAATAGAAAAATTATGAAGTTCAATTATTTTTTTGGTTAATGTAAGTCCTAATCCATTTCCATTTTGACCTATTTCTTTACTCGTTGTGTAAAATTTATCATAAATATGACCAATATGATCTGGGTTCATTCCAATTCCATTATCTTGAATAATACAACGAATATTTTTCTCCTCTTTTTTTACTTTGATTGTTATTTTACCTTTTGAATTAGTAAATTTAATTGCATTTTCTATTAAATTAATCCATACTTGTTCCATTAAATCTTCATTAACAATTGAATAGCAATCATCAATATCCAAATCTAATTCTATTTCTTTCTGTTCAATTTTTTTATATTCTATTAATACTACTTTTCGAATCTGTTCTCCAATATTTACTTTTTTCTTATTCGTTACAATTTCCTGTTTTTCAATTTTAGATAAATTTAAAATATTTGTTGATAAAGAAGTTAAACGATTTGATTCATCAATAATAATATTTAAATAGTTTTCTTTTTCTTCTTTTGTTAAGTCATCTCTTTTTAATTCTTCTGCATATCCTTTAATAGATACAATCGGTGTTTTTAATTCATGGGAAAAATTATTAACAAAATCACTTCTTAGTATTTCAACACTATCTAGTTCTGAGACCATTTTATTAAAATTATGTTTGACATCTTTCAAAACTCCAGATTCTTTAATTCTTCCTTTATAATTTCCATTGGATACTTCTCGTACAACTTTTTCAATATCATCTAGCACTTTGATAGCAGGATTTCCAATGATAATAGTCATAATTACACTAATAACCAGTTCTGCGATAACAAGAATTATAATAGCAAATAATGGTTTTGCCTCTATTTGTTCAATAATATTCATATTCAAATTTAAAATAAAATAAACAGCAGCAAATACCAAAAGGGAAAAAGCACTCGATATTAAAGTCCATATAATAAAATAAGTATGAATTTTCATTTTTTTTGATACATTTTTATTCTTCAATTTTCTTCACCGCTTTATATCCAAGACCTCTGATTGCCTTAATTTCAAATTCAGGATAACTTTCAAATTTTTTTCTCAATCTATTAATATGAACATTAATAGTAGTGTCTTCACTATCTGTTTCATATCCCCATATCTCATCCATTAATTCTAGTCTAGTAAAAATTTTATCTGGATAAGATAATAATTTATATAGTAAGTAAAATTCTTTTTGTGGCAAAGTTGTTTTTTCATTTTCTCTTGTTACTGTTAATGAGTCATAATCTAAAGTTACTTTACCTATTTGAATTTTTCGTTCACTAACAATTTTACTTCTTCGAAGTAAAGCCTTTATTCTTAAAATAAATTCATCCATATCTAATGGTTTTGTCATATAATCATCGGTTCCTACAATAAATCCTTTGTGTTTATCCATAGGAAGTTGTCTAGCTGTTGCCATCAAAATTGGTATCTCCATATGAGAGCTTCTTAATTCTTTTGTAAATTCATATCCATCCATATTAGGTAGTGTTACATCTAATACAATTAAATCAATTGGCTTTTTGTCGATAATTTCTAATCCTTCTTCAGCACTACCAGCTTCCAGTACTTTATAACCTTCTCTTGTTAGAACTTTTTTAATAATTGTTCGGATATTTTCTTCATCTTCAATTACCAAAACATTGATCATAAAATTCCTCCTGATACTTTTTCTTGAAATATTATATCATACTTTAAGTAAATTAAAAATAGCGTTTTTTTGCGCTATTTCTTAGTATAATGTTTTTCATCTTTAGATGTTTCTAGTAGTTTTTGTTCATATTCTTCTCTTTCCTCTTTTGTTTCAAAAGAGAATACTTGACCATCTACAATTAAGTCAAAATATCTTTTTACGTCATAAGATGTTGATATTTTTCTAGATGCTTCTTTTACTTTTTCAATGTCTACTGTACTAATATCTTTGAATGATATTTTTTCCCAATTTTTTCTTGTTGTTGCTAAAATTTCACCTATAGTTGCATATCTAGCATGTTCTTTTTCAAAAATTAGGTATACGCCTTCACCTAAATATCTCATTTTATCCGAATTAGAAAATACTATTTTACCATTTCTATCAATTAAAATATATTCGTTTCTTTCTTTAACAAGTGCATAACCTTCATGAAAGTTTCCAATAAAATCGTATTCACAGGGAATTACTTTTTCACCTTTTTGATTAATGTAGCCCCATTTGTCAGAAAAATGTGTACGAGCTAATTCTTCACAAAAGTCATCAATATAATCATATTTAGGTGATAAAATTTCTGTTCCATTTTTGTTAATAAGCCCATATTTTCCATTCAATCTGACCCAAGCTAATCCTTCATGAAAATTTCCAACGCCGTCATATTTACATGGAGTAATTTCTTCTCCTTGTTGATTAATATAACCCCATTTATCACCCAAATCAACCTTAGCTAATCCTTCATGAAAATTTCCACAGCATTTATACATAAAAGGTATAATTTGTTTTCCATCTTGGTTAAAATAACCCCATTTTCCACCTGAAAATACAGCTGCCAAACCCTCACGAAAGTGTCTAACTATACTATATTTAACGGGTATAACAATTTCAAAATTTCGATTAATATAACCATATCGTCTTTCCCCAAATTTTTCTATAACAGCTAGACCATCATGAAATTCAACGTCTTCCCTATCTATCCATCCTAGAAAATCCTTTACAAAATTTTGAGGTAGTTCACCTATATTTTCATAGTTTCTTACAATTTTTATTCCTTCATCTTTTAAAATTTCCATATAACCCTCCTGTTTTCATTATAAAATAAGTTTTATTAAAAAACAATAAAATAAGTCCAAAATGGGCTTATTTTTTAATACTATAAACAATTTTAGTTGCATTTGTTAAATCATCTCGGCAATAACTATCAATGACTCTTGTTTCTCCTGCTTTTAATGTATCACCAATAAAACCAGTTAATGTAATCATTTCATTTCCATCTTTATCTAAAACTTGAATAGCAAACTCTTGTAAATTTTGATCTTCACTTGATGTATTTGTTATAGATGTTTCTAACGTTGTTCTTCCATTTTCATAAATCAAAGATGTGTTTTTAAATTCAAATACATCTACTGTTTGATTCTTTACTACTTCTTCGTTTGTATTTGCTTTTATGTCATCTTGTTTTTCTTCTTTTTTAGAACATCCACAACCAGTCACTAATCCAATAATAGATAATCCTATAACTGTCATTTTTAATACTTTTTTCATCTGCTTCTTCCTTCCATTTTCTATCTTTATTACATAACAATCATAACAAAAAAATAAGCCTTTTTCAAGACTTATTCTTAAATTAACCATTAATTTGTTTTGCTACTTCTTCTGCAAAGTTTTCTTCTTTCTTCTCCATACCTTCGCCAACTTCAAAACGAATCATATTTACAATTGTTCCACCATTATTTTGAACAAATTGTCCAACTGTTTCTTTATTTTCAGCTTTAACAAAGATTTGATTTTCTAAACATACTTCTTCATAGTATTTTTTAACTTTACCTACTAAAATTGCATCTATTTTATCTTCTGGTTTTCCTTCATTTAATAATTGTTCTCTCATGATTGTTTTTTCTTTTTCAAGTACATCAGTTGGAACATTAGATGATTTTACATAAATAGGTCTCATAGCAGCTGCATGCATTGCTACATCTTTTGCTACTTCACTAGAAGTATTATCTACTAAAGTTAAAACAGCAATTCTACCACCCATATGAATATATTCACCAAATGATTCACTATCTGTTTTTTCTATTTTAGCAAATCTTCTTAAGGATAATTTTTCACCAATAGTAGCAGTTTTTGAAATAATTAATTCATTTACTGTTTCTTCTGTACCAAAAGCTTTTTCTTCTAATAATGCTTCTACTGTAGAAGCATTACTATTTAAAATTGTTTTTAGAATAGTACTTACTAATGATTTAAATTCTTCATTTTTAGCTACGAAATCAGTTTCTGAATTTACTTCTACGATGGCAGCTTTATTACCATCAATCATGATAGAAGCTAATCCTTCTGCAGCAATACGATCTGCTTTTTTAGCAGCCTTTGAAATACCTTTTTCTCTTAACCAATCAATAGCTTCATCAATATTTCCGTTTGTTGCTTCTAATGCTTTTTTACAATCAAGCATTCCAGCTCCACTTTTTTCTCTTAATTCTTTTACTAAACTAGCGCTGATCATGTTTTCTCCTCCTTATTTTTAGAATAGAATGAATTCTAATTCATTCTATAAAATAACTATTTATATAAGAATACAATTGAAATTGAATTCTATTTTCAAAATCACTTTCCATATGTTCTAGCTTTTCAATATCTATTTTTTAATAAACTATCGTTTATGTTTACATATGGATTATTCTATCAAATGGACTAAACAAGAAGAAAAATTTCTTCTTGTATCCACTTACTTATTTTTATATTTGATTATTTTAAAGCGTCTAATAATTCTGCTTTTTTCATTGTTGAATATCCCTTGATATCTTTTGACTTAGCTAATTCTCTAAGTTCAGCTACTGTCATTTTATCAAAGTTTGTATTTTCTACTTTTTCTTCTTTAACAGGTTCTACTACTTTTTCTTCTTTTTTTTCAAAAGTTTTTTTGAAATTTCTATTTCCATTTTCTGGTCTATTTGATTTAAAGTTTTTATTTTCTTTTCTTCTATCTTCTCTTTTTTTAACAGTTTCTAAAGCTTTTTCCATAATATTTACATCTTTTTCGTCTTCTTTAACATAGTCAACTACTTTTCCACCATTTGCTTCTACAATAGCATTAGCCATAACACCTGTAATTAATTTTACAGCTCTGATTGCATCATCATTTCCTGGAATTACATAATCAACCATATCTGGATCACAGTTTGTATCTACGATACCAAATACTGGAATACCAAGTCTTCTAGCTTCACGAATTGCGATGTATTCTTTTGATGGATCTACAATAAACATAGCTTGTGGTAATTTATACATATCTCTAATACCACATAATAATTTATTTAATTTATCATATTCTTTTTTGATTCCAATTACTTCTTTTTTAGGTAATTTATCAAAAGTACCATCTTTTTCCATTTTTTCAATTTCTTCTAGTCTTTTTACTCTTCTTCTGATTGTTTTGAAGTTTGTTAAAGTACCACCTAACCATCTTTCTGAAACGTAATAAGAGTTAGAACGAAGTGCTTCTTCTTTAATAGCTTCACTAGCTTGTTTTCTAGTACCAACAAAAAGAACTTTTCCACCATTTGCTGCTATTTCTTTTAAAGCTGCATATGCTTCTTCAATTTTTTCTGCTGTTTTCTTTAAATCAATAATATAAATTTCATCTCTTGATGTATAAATATATTCTTTCATTTTTGGATTCCATCTTTTTGTTTGATGACCAAAATGAACACCTGTTTCAAGTAAATAACTCATTGACACTACTGCCATTTAAATTCCTCCTTTTGTTATGAACTTCCATTACTTCGAACTTACACCACCAAATTTGGCACACGATATAAGAATTCATAATGTGACAATTGAAAAGCCAAACATAGTATATCATAATATATGAAAAAAATACAAGAAAAAGAAAGAAAAATCTTTTTTCTAAGTAAAAAAACGAATGATATCATTGTAAGTTACTACAATCATTAATACCATTAATAAAAGAAAGCCAATTCCATGGACTGTATTTTCAACTTTTGAATTTACTTTACTTCCTTTTATTTTTTCAATTATTAAAAAGAATAATCTTCCACCATCAAAGGCTGGAAGTGGTAGTAAATTAATAAAACCGACATTAATGCATAAATAAGCAATTAAATACATTATATTTAAGATGCCAGTTGCGCTAACAGTTGCTACAACATTATAAATACCAACTGGACCAGATAAACTACTTAAACTTAATTTTCCAATTACTAAATAAGCAATGATTCGTACCATCTGTTTGATTAAAGAATATGTTTTTACAAAAGCATACTTTAAAGATGCAAGAATCCCAGTATTTTTTACTTGTTTTAACGTAAAACCATATACATAAGAAGAAGTTCCTTCTTCTGTTACTAAAGTTGGTGTCAAGGTTACTACTTTGTTACTATTTACTTCCATTTCAATTGTTTTTCCACTATTTACTTGTAGTTCTAGTAACAAATCGTCTTGACTTTCTATTTTTACTTGATTAATTTTAGTAATAACATCTCCCTCTTTTAAATCTGTACTATAAATTGGATAAGATGCATCAATTGTGTCAATCACTGGTGTAAAAGAAGGAGCCCCATTCACTAAAGCAACAACAAATAAAAGAACAATAGCTAAAAGAAAATTAAAAAGAATTCCAGCTATAATCGTTAAAAATCTCTGATACCACTTTTTATAAACGAGTTGTTGTTCTTTTGGAATCTTTTCTTCTTCCATGTCTTCACCAGCCATGCTAACAAATCCACCTATTGGAAATAAGCGAATAGAATATTCTGTTTCATCATTTTTTCTTTTAAAATGAACTAATTTTGGCCCCATTCCTAATGAAAATTCATAAACATAAACACCTGCTTTTTTAGCAAATAAAAAATGTCCAAATTCATGAATCATAATCGTAATTCCTAATATTAAAATGAAATAAATTATTGTCATAAATCACCTTTTCTAAATTATTTTATTCTTCTTATTTGTTATTTTACCCTTTTTATTCTATTTTGTCTACCAAACAAAAAAGGATTTTAGAATCCTTTTAAATTTCATTAATATAATCTAATATTTTTAAGAATAATTTAATAAACTTTCTTTCCAATCCTTTGTTTGCTAATTTACGTATTTCAATTCTTTTCTTTTTAATCGTTAAATCACTAAATAAAATATGATCAATTAATTCTTTTAATCTTGTTTCAATTTGAAGATCGGATATGATAGATTCGACATCATCATTAATAATTCTAACCGCATCTATTTCAATATTTTTACCTTTACAATTTAATGTCAATTGACCAACAGTCGAAACATTTTTTACTTCAACGATAAAATCATTTTCTAAAACATAGCTATCAAAATCAATTTGAGTGTCATTAAAATAAACTAATACATCACTTGCTTTTTTTGTATTTCTAAAAACAAATTTGTAATTACGATTATCAGGGATAATTCCTTTTTTACCTTCGATTGGTCTTACAATAACAGTATAGTTATTTGGCATATAATTGTAATCTATTTCCGTTAATAAGTAATAATCTTTTTGATACAATTCACTAACTCCATCATCTTCATATAAATGATAAGTATTACTTCTACCAGGAAAAATTTGAATTTCCATATCTTTTGGTGGTGTTGTATCATTTAATTCTTGATTTTTACCTAAGGTAATAATAGAACCTGCTTTAGCAAATACTGGATAATCTTCTTCTTTAAAGAAAGAAATGTAATTTTTTCCTCCTGGAAATTTCTTACCAGTTACAAAATCGTACCACATACCATCTGGTAAAAAGAACTTATGAATAGAACGATTCATAATATAATCTTTTTTAGTAACAATTGGGGATACAAATAATTCGGTACCAAAATAATAGCCATTTCGATAATTGACATCATCATACATTTCTGGAAATTTATGATAAATTGGCATAACCATTGGCATACCATATTGATGATATTTGTAAGCTTCTGCATATAAATATGGTATTAATCGATGTCTAAGTTGTAAATATTTTTTGACAATACTATAAGTTTTAATACTCCACTTCCATGGTTCTCTTTTATAATATTTTCCTTTATCAGCGCCAAATTTTAAAATCGGTGAAAAAACACCCAACTGAACATATCTAGTATATAATTCATTATCTTCTGTACCTTTATAGTACCCTCCTATATCATGAGCCCAATAACTAACTCCTATGTTGCTAGCCAAAGCATTGTGAAAAGGAATCATTTTTAAAGTATCCCAACTAACAATGGTTTTTCCGGAATACAAAACAGGATAACGATGAGGAGCACTAGTTACATTTCTTGATAATAACATCGGTCTTTTTTGATAATCTTTTTTCATATCTTCCGTATGATAGTAATCTAAAATCGCATTTTCTCTTTCTTTTTTTGTTGTTTCATCAATCCAGTAAAAATCAACACCCATTTTATCTAGTGGATGAATTAAGAAATTAAAGTAATTTTCTATTACAGCATCATTCATCACATTAAATACTAAAATGTCCTCTTGTTTTTCCAAAGTATGAGCTAAAACGTCATAGCTAGGTTCATATGGTAAAATTCCTGGAACTGGATTAATATTTAACCCTAATCGAATACCACTTTTATGAAGGTAATCAATCATTTTTTTTGGATTAGAAAATAAAGTTTTATTCCAAGTAAAGCCACTATCATAAATTTTATCTTTATATTCATCGATGTGCCATTTTTTATCTAGTAATAAAATAGATAATGGAATTTCTTTATTTTTAAAATCGTCTACTAAATCTTTTAAACTTAAATCATTATATTCTTCATTTTTACTCCACCAGTTTCCTAGAGCATATCTTGGTATTAAAGCTGGGCTTCCCGTAATTAAAAAATAATCTTTTAGACATAAAGCAAAGTCTTTTAAATATAAGAATAAATATAAATCGATATTTTTATTTTCTCTTGGTTTTACAGTTCCATTTTCTAGAATAAGATCGTTTTCATCTTTAATACTAGCAAATCCATCTACAGAATATAAGCCTTTTTTTAATTTTAATTTTCCCTTATTATCATCTAATGAACTATTTGGTGAACCGTAATTTCTTATTTCTGGATGTCCATAATACCATATTTTATCGGTATTTAATAGTTCTACTTTTAAATATTTCATGGTATCAAATTTACCACTATAAAAAGGTTTATTCTTTTCATAGGTTAATCTAAAATAAGAAGTGGTGATTTCTAAATATTTTTTGTCTTCTTTTTTGGTATATTCTACTGCAGCTGTTTTTCTATTCAAAACTAATGTAGTTAAATGATCTTCAAAAGTACCATCTTCACTGTATTCCATTCTAATTAATCTTGGCGTTAAAACAGTAAAACGATATTTTTTCCCTTTTATAACGTTTTCTGGAGTAGCCAATGCATTACTATAATTAATACTCATACTTCCTCCTATATTTCTTCTACTTTCATAAAGTTTGTATGTTTCACTCCTTTAAACGGATAACCACCCGTCACAATAATTTTATCTTTTTCTTCTAAATGTAATTGTTCTTTCGCTATTTGTTTAGATATTTTCATAATTTTATCAAAAGAAGTAACTTCTTTTTCCAATACTGGATAAATACCATAATATAGTTTTAAATTTTTGACCACATTTTCATCAGGGCAAATCGCAATAATTGGACAGTTTGGACGAAAACGACTGATTTTACGTGCTGTATAACCACTAACAGTTGGGGTAACAATTGCCTTACATTTTAATCGAATAGCGCATTCTACTGAGCTATAAGCAACACTACCTGTAATGTCTTGTTTTTCACTTCTCATAGTTCGATCTACAAGTTCATTATAATTTTGATCATTTTCTGACTCTTGAATGATTTTATTCATAATTTCTAAAGTCTGAACAGGATATCTTCCTATCGTTGTTTCACCACTTAACATGACAGCATCCGTTCCTTCTAAAACAGCCGTTGCAACATCAGAAACTTCTGCTCTAGTTGGACGAACCATGTCTTCCATACTCGTCATCATTTCTGTTGCTACAATACTTATTTTTCCCATTAAATGGCATTTATTAATTACCATTTTTTGTATTCTTGGAATTCTTTCCATTGGAAGTTCTACTCCTAAATCTCCCCTAGCAACCATAACGGCATCACTATTTTTAATAATTTCATCTAATTCTTCTAAAGCCTGTTCTGTTTCAATCTTAGATACAATAGCCATGTGATCGTTTCCTAAATTAATTAATATATCATTAATTTTTAAAACATCTTCTGCATGACGAATCATCGACAAAGCTAAATAATCTACATTTAATTCATTCGCTAATTGAATGTCTTTTAAATCTTTTGCTGATAAAAAAGGAATATTTAAAGGAACACCAATTACATTTACACCTTTTCTATCTTCTATAAATCCACCAGATATTACTTCGCAAAGTAAATAATTTACATTTTTTTCTAATATTTTTAATTCAATTAAGCCATCATTTAATTTTAAAGTATGATTTACTTTTACTTCATTTATTAAGTTTGAATAGGATACACTAAATTTAGTAGAATCGCCTGTTATTTCATCCATATATACTCTAATCCTATCACCTTTATTTAAATAGGCAGATCCGCCACTAAAATGGTCAACCGTAATATCCGGTCCTCTCAAGTCAAACATAATCGCTATATTTGTATGAAGTTCTTTATTTAAATTTTGAATTTTTTTTACAATATCTTTGCAAAAATTTTCATCTGCATGTGTTAAATTAATACGTGCCACATCCATTCCAGATAGGATTAGACTACGTAATATTTCTATATCTTTACTTGCCGGACCTATTGTAGCAACTATTTTTGTTTTTTTCATTTTATCACCCTTATTATTCTTCTATTATTATAACAATTTTTTTTGTTTTTTTAAATAGTGTTTTCTTTATTTGAACAAAATTCAATAAATTCGAACCTTTAAACCTAACTTTAAGAGAACTTTACTAGTATATAAAAAAATATCCTAACGCCACAGGGGGTCGTTAGGAATTCAAACAAAAAGGAATATACCTAACATAAACTCATTAGGTATGTTCACTTTTATTATATACAATTTATCTATTTTATACAATATTCTTTACAAATTTTCTCTAAATTCTTTCAAGGCCTTTAAAAATTCTTCATTTTGTTTTATTTCAGCACTAATTGGCTCCATATCTAGAGTTTGTTCTAATGTATTAACATCAGATGAATTATTATTAAATTCTTCTAAATAATCGTCTAATTTATAATCTTTTATTTGTTTATCAAAATTGTCTAAGTATTCTTTAATATCATCTTCTTGTTTAAAAGAATTCACCTTAGGATAGTCTAAATGTTCATTCATTTTTCCATATACAGGGGAAATAAAATCTGTATTTTTAAATTTTTTATCATTTTTATTCTCATTGCTAGCAGCTGCCGTTTTGATTTCATCAACTAATATATCTAAAGTTTTTTCTTCCTCAGGAGTTCCCTTTTTTAATGTTTTTACTAATTCTGAATAACTAATAATTGCTTTTTCTTCTTGTTCACGTTCAAAATTAGCGACAACATCAACCGGCTTTGCTTCTAAGTCCTTTTGCATTTTCTCTAATACTTCTTCTAATTCTTTTGTTTTGTCATCTACTTCTTCAACTTGTTCTTTTCCTTCTTTTCTTTCTTGAACCATATTACTAATAATATTGTCAATTTCTTTATCTTCTTTTTTCTTAGAAGATATTAAATAATAAACGACAAATCCAATTACGATTAATATAATTATACAAGAAAAAATTAAAATAAATTCTTTACTAATTTCTAAACTAAATAATAAATTTAACATATTATCACTCCATATATTCATAATTAATAATGCTCATTAGATATAATGGTACTGTCTCTACCCTCATAATTCTAGGGCCTAATGTAATTGGTACAAAATTCTTTTCTATTAACCAATTTTCTTCTTGCTCACTAAGACCACCTTCAGGTCCTATCAATATACTCATTTTATCACAATTTTTGTGATTTTGAAATACCCTTTTTATGGTATTTTCTTTCACAATTGTACTACAAATTAATTTTAATCCATCTTCCTCAATGTTTTTTAATGGAACAATTTCTTCCACTATGGGAATAGATGTTCTCATAGATTGTTCGCTAGCTTCTTTTACAATTCTTCTCCAACGAGCTAATTTCTTTTCTTCTTTTGAATCCAGTTTCACCATGCAGCGTTCCATTATCACAGGAATAAATCTACTTACTCCCAATTCTGTAGCCTTTTGAAAAATGTAATCCATTTTTTGTTCTTTTAAAATAGGAACAAAAAGCGTAACGTCTGGAATAATTTCTTTTTTTTGCTCTATTTCATTCAATATTTGAATTTTTACCTCTTCTCCAACAAACTTAACAGCACAAAGATATGGAACATTTTGATATACTACTTGTACATGTTCCCCGTCTTTCATACGCATAACTTTTTTTATATGATAATAGTCATCTTCTCTTAAATCAAAATAACAATCATTTTGATGGTTTGAAAAATATCTTTGCATGTTATCACCATTTTCATTATATAATAGAAATTAAAAATTTCCAAAATTTTTTCATAAAAAAAGAAAAACTTGTCAGTTGTTGACAGGTTTTTTGAAGGAATAGAATAAGACAAACAAAATAGATCCTAAAAATGCACATATCATGTCTGTCATAGTATCTGTTACACCAGATTCTAATACTCTTTGTGCATCTCCACCTAACAAATGATCACATGTAAATTCAAAGAATTCCCAAAGTGATGCTACTGCAAGTGTAAAAGATAAGATAAAAATAATATCTGTAAATAAATTTCTGTTTTTTAATTTACTGTTGTTTAATAGAACTAAAGCAAAAGTGCTAGTTAATACACCAGATGAATAATGTACAATATTATCATAACAACCAATCAAATCATAAACCTTAAACGTAGAACCAATTAATTGTGCAAATATAATAAATAAAATATAAATTAATTCGGTTGTATCATCTATTTTTATATGGAAGAAATGTCTAACAATTCGAACTAAAAATAAAACAGGAACAATTACTAATAAAATAAGAATTTCAGATAATGTTAAATGATTAAAATTAAGAATTAAGTAAGTATAGGAAAATATACTTGTTAAAAGAATTATAAATAAATTAAATTTTTTCATTTTGTACCTCCTCTATGTAATTTTGTACTTCATTTACTGTTGCATCAAAATGGTTAAAATTAACATCAAACCAAACAACAGGAATTTGATGTCGAAACCATGTGTATTGCCTTTTCGCATAATTTCGGCTTTTCTGTTTAATTAAATGAATTGCCTCATCTAGTGTACTATTCCCGTCGAAATAAGAAAATAGTTCTTTATATCCAATAGGAGTCATAACTGCTTTTGTGCGAATATTGGTATCATATATTTTTTTTGCTTCCTCTATTAATCCATTTTCTATCATAGAATCTACCCTTTTATCAATTCTCTGATATAAATTTGCTCTATCCGTTGTAAGTCCAATAAAAATGGTTGAATATAATAACTCATTGGTTCCTTTTTTTTCACTAAATGGTTTTCCATTTTCTTTAAAATAAGATAAAGATCGAATCATTCTTTTTCGATTATTAGGATGAATATTTGTATTAGGATCCACCTTTAATAATAATTGGTACAACTCTTCATTGGTTAAGGTAGAGTCTACTAGTTTTCTTTTTTCTGGTTCGAATTCATAATTATATAGAGCGGCTTTTATATAAAGACCTGTTCCACCAACTAAAATTGGTAAGTGCCCCCTCTTTTCAATCTCCTCTATTTTTTTCCTACAATCCTTTTGATAATCATAAACGGTATAGTCTTCTGTTATTTCTTTTTCATCAAACAAATGATGTGGGATATTTTCTTTTTCCTCTTCTGTTACTTTTGCCGTTGCAATGTTAAGTTCTTTATATATTTGAGTGGAATCCGCATTAATAATTTCACCGTGAAGCCTTTTTGCCAGTTCAACACTCAATTTTGTTTTACCAACAGCAGTTGGACCCGTGATTACTATTATCATTTTGTTTTTCCTTTCCTATCCAAAAACTCTTTTATTGGATCTAAACTTAATTCACTTAAATCAATATCAATCAATTTCAAAGCGTCATTGAAGTTGACATTTTTGGCATCATTTATATGATTATTTAAATACACCATTTTTTCTAAAGTGGAATGTTGAAGTGCATAATAAGCAACTACTGTACCAAAAATATATTTATAACCAACATTAACCAATCTTACTAATCGACTAAATCGTATTTGTTCATAATTATCCGGAATACATCCATATTCCATTTTTATTTCAAAATCTACCTCATCACTTCTTTTATCTAACAATTGTAACGCATTTATACACATAGTTTCAAAATCAGATTTTGAAATCTGTATAAAAAAGTCACTTAACATTTGATAAGAATTTTCATCTATATTTCCAAATTTGGAATACGCTAATAAAATTAAATTATAATTTTGAAAGCTTTTTATAGACCTACTAGTCAAATATAATCGTTCATTAAGCCAAAGTTCACTTTGATCGATTCCCTTTCCTAATAAGTTTCTCTTTGCATATTCCTCAAAATAGATAGATATTGCTTCTGTAAGAATATGTCGATTTATGGAAACCTCTTTTGTTAAGGCATTGGTGTAATGCATAAATTCATGAACTAACGTGGACACGTCTAAATAATTAAATTTTCTATGTATGTTTATAATATTTTTCCCCGTATCAAAAAAGTGTGTACATACAGAATCATCATATTTTCCCTCATAATCAAAATCTAACTCTCCCGTTTCTATTAATTTGTCATAATACTTTAAATAATTTTTATCTATCTCCTCTATTACTTGTCGAGCCAATAAGTATACCTCATTATAACTTAAATTAGCGTGCATTTCTGGGCTTTTCAAATCATAATTTCTTGTTAACGCCAATAAATCACTTCCAAGCAAAGTAAGAGGAAGTAAATTTCCTATTAAAAAGGTGTCATTTACTTCTAATTCTTTAAAAACTCCATTCAAATAAAAATTCAGTTTTTGATACATTTCATCTGTCATATAATTCACCCAATTCATTATATCAAAAAAAGACTCAAAAGTCTTTATTTGATAAACATACTGTCTCCAAAAGAGAAAAAACGATATTCTTCTTTTACTGCTTCGTGATAAGCATTTAATATATGCTCTTTACCTGCTAAGGCACTAACTAACATAATTAAAGTAGATTTTGGTAAATGAAAATTGGTAATTAAAGAATCAATTGCCTTAAAAGTATAACCGGGATAAATAAAAATATCTGTCCATCCGCTGCATTCTTCAAATTTACCATATTTACTAACAATCGTTTCTAAAGTTCTAGTAGATGTAGTTCCTACACTAATAATTCGTTTACCATCTTTTTTTGCTTGATTTAAGGTATCGGCAACTTCCTTTGACATAGCATAAAATTCACTATGCATTTTATGCTTTGTAACATCTTCTACATTCACTGGTCTAAAAGTACCAAGTCCAACATGCAATGTAATATAAAGAATGGTTACTCCTTTTTTCTTTAGTTCTTCTAATAGTTCTTTTGTAAAATGCAATCCTGCTGTAGGAGCAGCTGCGCTACCTACATTTTTAGCATAAACCGTTTGATATCTATCCTTATCTTGTAACTTTTCATGAATATAAGGAGGTAGTGGCATTTCGCCTAGTGAATCTAAAATTTCGTACAAAATTCCTTCATAATCTAATTTGAAAACACGAATTCCTTCTTCTTTTTCTTCTATGCATAATGCTTTTAACCTTCCATCACCAAATGAAATAACACTTCCAACTTTTACTCTTTTGGCTGGCTTTGTTAAACATTCCCATGTATCGTTTTCCATTTCTTTTAAAAGTAATAGTTCAATAGCTGCATTTGTTTCTTCTTTTACGCCATAAATTCTAGCAGGCATTACTTTCGTATCATTTAATACTAATACATCATTTTCTCCTAAATAATCAACGATATCATGGAAATGACGATGTTCTATTTCACCTGTTTTTTTATCTAGCACCATCATTCTAGAGGTATCTCTTTTTTGAATTGGTGTTTGCGCTATTAAATGTTCTGGTAGTTCATAATCAAAATCTTCTGTTTTCACAACTTATTCCTCCTAAACTTTCCTTATTATACGCCAAAAATGATAGAAATACTATCATTTTTGAATAAATGGTATATTTAAATGATCATAAGCCATTTTCGTAGCAATTCTACCTCTACTGGTTCTTTTTAATAAACCAATTTGTAACAAATAAGGCTCATAAACATCTTCTATTGTTGTTACTTCTTCTCCAATGGAAGAAGCAATTGCTTCAATCCCAACTGGTCCACCATTAAATTTTTCAATAATGGAACGAAGCAAATGATAATCTGTATCATCTAATCCTAAGCGATCTACTTTTAACTTATCCAAAGCATATTTTGTAATTTCCAAATCAATAGAACCTTTACCCTCCACAATGGCAAAATCTCTAACTCTCTTAAATAAACGATTTGCTATTCTTGGGGTTCCTCTAGAACGACAAGCTAGTTCACGTGCTGCTTCCTCTTCAATTGGACTTTCTAAAACACGACTTGTTCTTTTTACAATTTGTGTTAACTCATCCACCGTATAATACTGTAATTTAGAAATAATACCAAAACGATCTCTAAGGGGACTGGATAGGTCTCCCGCTCTGGTAGTTGCACCTACTAAAGTAAAAGGTGGCAAATCAATACGAATGCTCTTGCTACTAGAATCATTACCAACCATAATATCTAAGACATAATCTTCCATAGCTGGATATAAAATTTCTTCTATATATCTAGGCATTCTATGGATCTCATCAATAAATAATACATCTCCAGGTTCTAATGAAGATAAGATAGCAGCTAAATCTCCGCTTTTTTCAATAGAAGGACCACTTGCTGTTTTAATATTGCTACCAAGTTCATTGGCAATAATATATGCTAAAGTAGTTTTTCCTAATCCAGGGGGGCCATATAATAAAACATGGTCTAATGGTTCTTCTCTCATTTTAGCTGCTTTAATAAAAATATCTAAATTTTCTTTTACCTCTTTTTGCCCTATATATTCATCAATACTGTCTGGTCGAATCGTTTTTTCAAAACTATCTTCTTTTAATTCTCTTGTTGTAAGGACTCTTTCTTCCATTTTGTTCACCTCTTTTTAGTTTCATTATGGAAACTAGATAAAATTTCTTCTTCAGAAATTTCAACTCCCGCTTTTTGGACATAATGTACTAGTACATATAAATTGTTTTTTAAAACAGTAGCATTAAATAAATTATGCTCTATGGCACATACATTTAGACAATAACGAATATAACTCGTTAAAATATTTTGATATTCATCTGTTTTTACAGAAAGTAAATTTTTTAAAGTTAAATAAAATTCTGAAAATCCTGTTAAATCCTTTTTTATACCATAAATAAAACAGTATTTTTGAATAGATGTGATAAGCTTTTTTTCTTCCCCATTATTTAAATTTCTATTAAATGAAATAATATTGCTCATTTTAAAAATAACTTTAATGCTTCTTTTATTTGTTCTTCTATGGTATCTGATTTTATTTGAGGAAGAATCTTTGTAATATCCATTTGTTTATATCCTAATGCCTTTAAAGTCTCAACCAGTTCTTCTTTATTAGAATTAGCAGATATTTTGGTTAAATCTAATTTACCTTTTAAATCTAAAATAATTTGTCTTGCTACTTTATCCCCTATTTTAGGAAATTTTTTTAAATACAAAATATTTTCTCTTTCTATAGCATCTTTAATTCCTTCAATAGAACCGGTTGCAAACATAGGAAGTGCCATTTTACATCCCAATCCTTTTACACTAATTAGTTTTAAAAATAAATTTCTTTCTTCTTTTGTTTTAAATCCATATAAAGAAATTTCATCTTCTCTTACTTGTTCATATATATATATTTTATATTCTTTGTTTAATTCATAACTATATGGATTTGCTGTATAAATTAAATATCCAATATCATGATTATTTAAGCCAATATAATTGCTTTCAATTTCTTCTACTGTTCCTTTTATAAATTCTATCATATTTTTCCCTCCTTTACATTATAGCATGCATACAATTGTTCGTCAATGTTAACTAATCAGAAAATCGCTAATAGCATTACCTAAATCTATTAAATTATCTTTTACGAAATAGAGAAAATCTTTTATCTTATTGCTTTTACTTTTAGAAACGTCTATTTTTATAATCACACCGTCTAAGCATTCTATTTTTTCAATTTGTTTGGAGTATCTTTTATACATAACAAGCAAAACATCTTCATTACCAATTAAATAAATAGATTTTTTGGTAATATAAATACTATCTCTAACAAATCTATTTTTATATGGCATAATATCTTCTGCATTGACAATCATATAGTTTAAACCTTTTTTCTTATATTTTTTCCTTAAATTTTTAATATTTAATTTCTTTGTTTTTTCTCCCTTATATGAAAAATTATTTTTATACCTTTCTTTTTTTAACAATTGATCACAGGATAAAATAATATCCTTTTTTAATAATAATTGCTGAATTTCTTCATCATAATTACCGATTAATAAAATGTTCCCATCCATATGATTTATTTGTAGTTTTAACTCATTCTTTATTTTCTTCATACTATCATCTCTTCTCCATTATACCAAAATAAAAAATAAAAGAAAATAAGGCTTAATGCCTTATTTTAAAGATGTCTATTTTTTTTATTACTGTAATAAATGTCTTGAATTACCACATTTAAGGTTTTAGTCAAATCCAATTGTTCTCCCGTTTGTAATTTAACAATTGGACACAAAGGAAAACCATCGTTATTTTTTACTACTGCAGCTATTTCACCATTAGACAATTGAACTAACGTTCCAATTGGATACATAGGAATAAATCTTAAAAATTTGGAAGCTAAGATATAATTATATTTTCCTTGAACAATTCCTTCTTCTATCATATTTCTTGCTTTCGTAAAATCATTTTCTCGAATCAAAGCATCTATATAATCTGAACAGATGTGAATGATTTTTGCTGTATCGCGAACATCACATTTTTGTTGGATTCCCCACTGCTCATATACATTTTGAATGACACCAGTTCCATTTTCATTTTCTTTATGAAAATAAACAGAATGAATAACCATAGGGTCTGCTTGATTTTGTGCTGCGACAAATTTTCCTAGTATAGGAGAAGCTGATTCATTAGGAAGAGAAAGTATTTTTTCTCTTAAGTCTTGTGGCACTTTCTCAAGAATTTGTTTTTTTTCTTCTTCTGTCATAATAAGGCCAATATCGGCCAACAAGGCTGATGCAACCAATTTTGATAAACTATCATCCGAAAGTTCCAATCTTTTACCCAAACTTAAACATAGTTCACTAATATTGACTGCTCTTTCAAAATAGCTAACGTCACCCATCATACGATTTAAGTCTATTTCGACCTTTCCATCAAAGTTATCAACAATATCTTTAGCTATTTTCTCTGTTTCTTGAACATCTTTCTTTTTCAAAGCTTTAATGGCCATATGTCGTACTGTCATAGGAATCGCTTCTTCATCTACATAAATTCCTTTAATATTTCTTTCTTTAATTTTGGCTATAATATTTTCTGATAAAATCATATCACTAGATGCTTTTAATAAAACTTTTCCATTAATATCCACAATATCTTTACCTAAAATATCGCCTGGTTCTACTTTATCAATTCTAATATATCGCATGTTATCACCTTTTTATTATACCTTCGTACTGTAATTGATTATACAGAATTTTTAATCAAAAAGCAAGAAACATTAAAAAAGAAAGTAAAATATTACTTTGCTTCTTTTTCATTTAAAGTATTTAAAATATTTTTTAAATTATTTTCTTCTTTTTCTAAATCAGCTTTTTCTTTTTCTACAATGTTTTGAGGTGCTTTTGATATATAATTCTCATTACTTAATAATTTTTTTCTTCTTTCTATGGAATTTATTAAACGTTCTTTTTCCTTTAATAAATTATTTTTTTCTTCTTCTAAATTTTTCGTATTATCAAAGATGTAATAAATGGTATAACCATTGTAACTAACACTATTTTCACTTGTTTCATCTGTTAAATTTTCTTTTTTGACTTTCAGCATGTTTAAAACCAATTCTTGATATTTTCCAATATAGTTTATTTTTGCATCACTTGGAATATTATTTTCTTGTTTATAAGTTCTTACTTTTACGATAAATTCCATAACAGATTCCATATCGTTTTCTTCAAATTGATAAGCCTCTTGATAAATAGGATAAGAACTTTTCATAATCGTTTCTTCATGAATTGGTAACATTAAATAAATTTCTTCTGTTACATAAGGCATGAATGGATGCAATAATTTCAATATATCTGTTAATACTGTAAATAATACTGTCTTTGTAGTATTGTTATTATTAAATTTAGATAATTCAATATACCAACTACAAAAATCATTCCAAATAAAATTATATAATTCTGTTCCTACTACATTGAATTCATATTTTTCCATATGACTTCTAACTTTAAAAATGACTTCATTTAAACGACTTAAAATCCATTTATCTTGAATTGTCAAATGTTCTAGTGTTTTGTCCTCTTCTTTGAAATCTTCTAAATTCATTAACACAAAACGAGAAGCATTCCATAATTTATTAATAAAATTCCATGTAGACGCTACTTTTTCTTCATCATATCTTAAATCCATACCTGGTGCAGATGCGGTACTCAAGAAAAATCTTAGAGAATCACATCCATACTTTTCAGCTACTTCCATCGGATCTACACCATTTCCTAAAGATTTAGACATTTTTCTTCCTTCTTTATCTCTAATTAATCCATGAATTAAACAATCTTTAAACGGTCTTTGATTTGTAAAATGTAAGCCTTGGAAAGTCATTCGATTAACCCAGAAAGGTATAATATCATATCCTGTTACTAATACATTATTTGGATAATATCTTTGTAGTAATTCTGTATTTTCCGGCCAACCTAAAGTTGAAAATGGCCATAAAGCACTTGAAAACCATGTATCTAAAACATCATTATCTTGTACCCATCCTTCTTCTTTTGGAGCTTCTTCCCCTACGTAAATTTCTTCTCCTTTATACCAAGCAGGTATCCTGTGTCCCCACCATAATTGTCTAGAAATACACCAATCATAGGTAATTTCCATCCAATGGTTCATCACTTTTTCAAAACGTTCTGGAACAAAATTTACTTTTGTATTTTTGTTTTTTTGGTTTTCTAATACTCTATCAGCAAGAGGTCTCATTTTAACAAACCATTGTTTTGATAATCTTGGTTCCACCATAACGTCCGTTCTTTCAGAGTGTCCTACATTATGTGTCATTTTTTCTATTTTAATTAAAAGATTTTTTTCTTTTAGTTCTTCTACTAACTGTTTTCTACATTCGAAACGATCCATTCCATTATAATGAAGTGCTTTTTCATTCATCGTTCCATCTTCATTCATAACGTTAATTCTTTCTAAATGATGTCTATTTCCTACTTCAAAATCATTTGGATCATGTGCAGGTGTTATTTTAACTACACCTGTACCAAATGTTGGGTCAGCATGTTCATCTCCAACAATCGGAATTAATTTATTAACAATTGGTAATATTACATTTTTCCCAATATATTTTTGGTATCTTTCATCTTCTGGATTAACAGCTACAGCAGTATCTCCAAATAAAGTTTCAGGTCTTGTTGTAGCAACTTCTAAGTAATCCTCTGTTCCTTCCACATAATATTTTAAATGATAAAAAGCTCCTTCTACATCTTTATAGATAACTTCTTCTGTGGATAGTGCGGTTCTAGCCATAGGATCCCAGTTAATAATTCTCTCTCCTCTATAAATTAATCCCTCATTATATAGAGTAACAAAAACTTTTTTTACAGCACTAGATAATCCTTCATCTAAAGTAAATCTTTCTTTTGTATAATCTAAGCTTAATCCTAAAGTTGCCCACTGATTATGAATATTTTCTGCATATTCTTTTTTCCAAGCCCATGCATGTTCTAGCCATTCTTCTCTAGACATACTTCTAGGATCTATTCCCATTTCTCTTAATTTTTTATCTACTTTGGCCTGGGTTGCAATACCAGCATGATCCATTCCTGGTACCCATAAAGCATCATAACCATCCATTCTTTTATAACGAATCATAATATCTTGAAGAGTTGTATTCCAAGCATGGCCTAAATGTAATTTTCCTGTTACATTCGGTGGTGGAATCACAATACAATATGGCTTTTTTGATAAATCACCTGATTCAAAATAACCTTTTTGTTTCCAATTTTCATATTTACCTTGTTCTACTATTTTATGATTATATTTTTTATCTAACATAATATCTCTCCTTTATTTTTCATAATTTAATTTTTTTTGTAATAGTTTTACAGCTTGCTGATCTTCTTCACTAACATAGGGAGTTTTTAATTTTAAAAATTGTTCCATATCTAATAAATAAGGAATTCTATTTTCTGTTATTAAAGTTTGGTTATTCCAAATTTTATCGATTTGTTCGGAAATAAATTCTACATGATAAGCATAGTATTTCTGAATAATTTCTCTACTAACATCATTTAGTTTATTATTTTTTTCTTTAAAAATTTTATAATAAAAAGTCATAGTTAATAATTCTATTTTTTTGTTTGGATCTATTAAAAATAATGTTTGTAAAAAATCTGTTGAATATCCTTTACTACTAATAATATTTTTTGGTAATTTTATATATCTTCCATCATCCAAAACTAAAATTTTTTGTTCTTGGTTAAATGCAATTATCTTTTCTTTCCATATTGTCTCTTCTATAGGATATATTATTTTACTTCTTGTTTTCATATAGTGTTTATTCTTTCTTCTATTTTCTTTAACAAAAAATTTTTTAATTTTTTAGTTTCTTCGGTTTGACCATATATTTCTAATAAATCTATCTTTTTTTGTATGATATTCTTTTCTTTTAGATAAGAATAAGAATATTTAAAATTAAAATCATTAATCCATGATAGCATTCTCAAAATAGAGTCTGTATCATTTGAAACCTCTTCATTTTTGCAAAGTTTATTTTGATAAATAGCGAATAATAAATTTTCTTTTAGAATAATTTCTTTCTCTCCTATTTGATTTCCTTGTTCTGTCATAATATCTAGTTTATCTGCATCCCTTACAATTTTTATAAATAATAGAGTTCTATCATTCATTTCCGGTAATTCTAATTTATTATGATATTGAACACTATTCATTACAATGCTTGCTATTTCTGCATCATTGGTAAACTCATTGATAAAATTATTTTCGTTTAAAATATGAGCACCTTCATCACCATGATCAAAAGAATCAGTGTCTCGATATGTCTCATAACAAGTCCATTGTTTAAAACGGGCAATATCATGTAATAAACCACAAAGAGCCGCAATAGAAATATCTTTTTCACTTAAATGTAAAGAAACAGCTATTTCTTTACAAAATTCCATAACACGAAAACTATGATGATACTTTCTCATTATATTTTTATTTCTTAAATCATATTTTTTTGCATATTGATTAAACAATTGTATTTCTTTTTTCATATATACCTCTCTAAATAAATAAAAAAATCACATCCTAGATAAGGACGTGATTGACGTGGTACCACCTTAATTTGAAGCATGTGCTTCCTTAAAACTATAACGTAGTTACCGAACTATTTTACTTTATTTCAAATAATTAACTCCCAAGCTACCTTCTATATCTTCCACTATTCATTTTCACCAGCCATGAACTCTCTTAAAGATTCTGATATATACTCCTCTTGTTCTTTGTTTTTCAAATTACCATTATTTTATCACAAAGTCCAATTGGAAGCAATAGAATATAATTATTAATTTAGTTTCACATTATGGTTATTTTTATGGTTATTTGTTTAAAATGCTAAAACAACACGGAAACCGCGGGCGCCGTTAGCAGCGCCGTTAGCACGAGCAAAGTAGAACACGCCGGCACCCGAACCAATGAAGAAAGTGCCCCCACGAGTGACCCAAGGGCGAGTAGCATCAGGGAAGTGCGCGTAATCACTAAACCATAACCCTCTTTCTCCACTAGAACTATTTGTTTTTGAAATAGCTACTTCTTTTGAAGCATCTCCTAGTTTACTATTTGTATATTTATACCATGTCTCATCTCCTAAAGTGGTACTATTTGGTACATACAAATCATAATATCTGGTATCCG